>Ga0131853_10000895_pt1 | contig 53752 bp, 38 predicted proteins | sample TergutLab28metaG_FD_92764 | JGI IMG/M metagenome (GOLD analysis project Ga0131853, IMG submission 92764) | Labiotermes labralis P1 segment gut microbial communities from Petit-Saut dam, French Guiana - Lab288 P1 (version 2) (version 2) | ecosystem: Host-associated > Arthropoda: Insects >...
ATCAACCCAATCAACGGAATCTTTTGTAAGTTCAATCTCAGAATTATAACTCCATTCAAGTGGTTGCCCTGAGTCAGAAATGTCCAAAGCAATATCCGTATACCACTCAAAAAACTGACCTATTAGCGCGTCTGCCGAATCATTGTCCCATCCCAAATCCATATTCCAGTCAAAATAATATTCCGCAATGGTTTCAAATTCCGCGATAATGAACACACAACTGTCCGGCATGATAAATTCCGGGCTTTCGGCAAAGGGTGGGATTTCAATGCCCCCTTCGGCAACTTCCCATTTTGGAAATTGATATAAAGTATCGCATGGTGTGCTTATATTAAAACGAACACTGCTTCCGACAGGAATATTCGGGATTGATATAATTCCGGTTTCTGTTTGGTGAACGGTGCGAATGTTATTAATAAACAGTTCTATTTCCGCTTCATACACGGGAATATTAAAACAGCTGCTATGAGGGATAATAGTCAAACTGCCCGGTTGAATCCCGCCGCCATGCGCATCAAGAACAATCTGCGCCGCTGCAATTGCGGCAATAAGAGCGTCTCGGGCTTCTTGGGTAGACCAGTATTTGTTTCCCGGTGTGTTTACTCCCGGAGGTACGTCTACAAGTGTATCTGCCAAAAGTTTATTTGCGTGATTGATAAGGTCTTGGAGATGCAATAGCTGTCCTGCAACGTTAAATGTTTCCATGCTGTCGCTTCCTGCGTTCAACTGTTTGAATTGCTCCGCATCTTCCGTATGCACAAGATATGCACTTACCCATACGGTTGTCGAGTTTGATACAACTGCAAACATCATAAGAAAAATTAATACACATGTAACGGCTTTCCTTGCTTTTAATTTCATCATGATAGCCCCACCCTTTAAAATCTTTCACAACTATGAAAAGGTACACTTTTTTGTCACATATTGCCTGTTCATCAATTAAAGTGTACCATTAGCAATAAAGGCTTGCAATACTTAGTTTCCGGTTAGCAAAAGCCTATAAATATATTCAGATTTATGTCTGCGTGTGGGCGAATACACACCTATGTGTTTTAAAAACGAAGAAACAATCTATGTTGACAGGGTTTTCAATGTTTCCCGTAACATAAACAACAAGTTTGAAATTGGGGATATTATTGCGCGCCCGGATAAGGCATACTCTCATTAAGATGGGGATTTGTAAAACAAATAAAATATGTATTTCGGTACACGCCGAATTGCCATCGCATACAGCGGCTTGCGATTTTTACTCGTAAACCACTGTATACGGGGCAGTTCTTATGAAATTGATGTAAGTTCACGAATATGCTTGTACAAGCGGCATATAAGCCAAGAATTCTTCATACCGTGAACCCCGTGGAGCGAAATGTCACTTGCACCGCCGCGCGCGATGAAAATGCGGTGAAGAGTACCTGACATTTATCAAATACCTTTTTACGGAAATGAAAAACGGCATTCGTACCGGTGATAACCTGTAAACGAATGCCGTTTTTCACTGAAAACAAAACCTATTTTCGAATGAAACAACTATATTTCATCAAGAATCCAAACATAGACGTGTCTGCGACCGAACCGTAAAGCGTCTTCGCGTTCGTGCATAAACAGGTCAATTTTGTCGCCGCGTATTGCGCCACCAACGTCGGCGGCAATCGCGAAGCCGTAATTTTCTACATACAATCGTGTGCCAAGGGGGATTACATTGCGGTCAACGGCAACGATTCCATGTTCAACGCGGCGACCGCTTGCAGTTATGCCATACCACGGGTCGTCGGGGTGTTTGCCTGTGCATAAGTAACCGGCTGTGTAGGCGGTGGCCTCCATTCGCACGCGGCGAAAATAATGAAAGTCGGGTGCGGTTACGTCTGCAAGTGCGCCCAGCCAACCCGTGCCTATATCAAGTATTGCGTTGATGGGTTCGGATAAGATTTCTGTGCTGTAATGTTCACGGCTGTCTTCACGTCCTGCGATATACAAAACGGAAGTTGTTATCGCTTTTTCGCCCTCTGCGCCCTCTACGCGAAGATGTTCGCGTCCGCGGCTTACCGAATTTGTGTGGTTGCGAATTGTCTCATATGGCAAATAAATCAAATCGGTTTCATACCGCATTTGCCAAGTGTCAAATCTTAAAACGTCGCCGTTTTCAACTGGTACATTCATATCGCCGCTGTAAAGCAGCGCGATTTCCGTTTCCTGCTGTAACTGCCTGTGTACGTCCTCTACGGTTATTCCCGGCTGTGATAACCGACTTATCCGTTCGCCATCTGTTTGTACATAAAACTCAATCTCTCTTTCGACTGTAATTTCGATTCCGTCCCATAGCAGTGCATCTGAGGAGTGACTTAAACGGTCGGCTGTGCCGGTTTGTATGCCCGCTTCATGCAGAAAACCCCCAACGGTTTCCGCACCCACCAGAAATTCCTGCGTTTCATTACCATCGTGCCAAATTACTTGCGTCAATGCGGACTCTGCCGCTATAAAATTTATTACCCCCAGCGGAAAAATAATGACGGCGATGACGGCAAGTATCACAACGAGAATCGCCCTAATACTTTTCATAGAAAGCTCCCTTCGTTTTCGTAAAGAAAAAGGACATGTAAAATATCCCTGTAATCATTTCGGAATGAATTGTAACAGTTCGTTAATAAATTTGCAATAACTTTCGCAAGCATTTTCCAACATAATCCATGATTTGGTTGTTTGTTTGAAAAAATTGCGATAAAATGACGCGAAAGTGAGGTTGCATTCACATGATTGAGTTGCCCGAAATTTTCTTAAAACGCATGAAAAATTTATTAAACGCAGAAGAATTTTCCGCGTTTTGTAATGCATATGAAAATTCACCTGTACGCGGAATTCGTTACAACGCATTAAAGATTGCAAAATCCTCATCTTCTGTTCCGTGGTGTAAAAACGGATTCATTTATGATTCAGCCGAACGCCCGTCGAAAACAATTGCGTATCATGCCGGGTTGTTTTACATTCAAGAACCGAGCGCCATGTGTCCGGGTGAGGTTCTGGGCGTGGAGCCGGGCGATAAGGTTTTAGATATCTGCGCCGCGCCGGGCGGAAAGTCGGTGCAGATTGCGGGGCATTTGCAAGGACAGGTCCTGCTTGTTTCCAATGACGCTTCTGCTTCGCGAAGCCGCGCTCTTGTGAAAAATTTAGAAAGAGCGGGAGTAACAAACGCGATTGTTCTGACGGAAATGCCGCAAAAATTAGCGGCGCGGTTTCCGTCTTTTTTTGACCGGATTCTCGTGGATGCACCATGCTCCGGCGAGGGAATGTTTCGGCGCGATTCAGACGCGGTTAAGGCATACACGGAAAACAAGCCCGAAGCTTGCGCAGCTGTTCAAAAAGAAATTCTACGTCATGCGGCAAGTATGCTAAAACCGGGCGGACGAATGGTTTATTCAACCTGCACATTTAACACACAAGAAAACGAAGAAACGATTGCCGCATTTTTGGAGAAGCACGAAGAATTTTCTCTTGTAAAAATCGAACACCAAAAACTTGGCGTGCAAAAGGGAATAGGAATAACCCAAGCCGCCAGAATTTGGCCGCACCTGGCGCAAGGCGAAGGACATTTTATCGCGCTGATGGAACGGGCTTTGCCATCATCAAATGACACCGTTGTGAGTGATACGCGTGCCATTTTTAATAAAAATAAACAGCCGCGCGAATTCACTGAATTCTGCAACGAATTTTTAAATATTTCGTTTGATGATAAAAATTTCGTTTTGCACGGCGTAAATTTATATGTACAAAAAATCCCTATCGAACTAAAAGGTCTTCGCGTAGCGCGAAGCGGTTGGTTTCTTGGCGAAATCAAAAAAAACCGCTTCGTACCAAGCCAAGCGATGGCAATGGGTCTTCGCAAAGAACAGGCTCGATACGCCGTGGAATTATCCGAACAGGACGCGGAAAAATATCTTCACGGCGAGTCACTGCACTTTGAATCGCCGGAAAAATTCCCAATCACAAAACCGTGGGTATTAGTCTGTCACGAAAATTTTCCTTTGGGATGGGCGCGATTAGTTCAAGGCAGATTGAAAAATAATTTACCTGTGGGCTGGGTGATTTGATAATAGTAAAATTTTCCGTTATACTATACGTGAAGGTTGTTTCATACTTATAATTAATCAGAAAAAACGGGAAGGATTTTGTTCCATGGAACCGTGGGTTCTTAATTTTATATCGGTAATATCGTTGGTCGTTCTGTTGTCGTTTGGGGCTTATTTAAGCGCGGCAGAGATGGCCTTTGCGTCGTTGTCGCGGGCACGGATTAATAATTTGGCGGAAAGCGGTGGAAAACGCGGACGACGGGCGCAGTTGGTTGTAGATCTTTACGAAACGCGATTCGACGAAGTTATTTCCACGGTGCTTATTTGTAATAATTTTGTGGCAATTTCATCTGCTACGATTTCTGCGGCATTGTTTGCGCGGCTTATGCCCGAATACGGTTATTTAATTTCAACTTTTGTTGTTGCAACTGTTGTAATTCTTTTTACCGATATTTTCCCGAAAAGTACCACAAAGGAGAATCCCGAGAAGGTGGCTCTTTCTGTTGCGCCGTCCATAAATGTTTTAATGACCCTTCTTATGCCCGTGAACAAGGGCATTATTAAATTAAAAAACAGATTTAGCTCAAAAATTTCCGCAGACGGAGAAGATACTGAAACCGCACCGCAAGAGCGTTTGGAACAGGAACTTATTTTCATGGTGGAAGAAGCAGAAACAGACGGAATAATTAACGAGGACGATTCGCAGCTTATCACGAACGCAATCGAGTTTAACGAGGTTTCTGTATGGGACGTTCTTACGCCGCGTGTGAAAATTGCCAGCATTCCCATAAACTCAAGCGTTGATGAGGTGGCGGGGCTTTTCCTCCGATACGGTTTTTCACGAATGCCTGTAATAGAAAATTCCATTGACGAAGTTCGCGGAATAATTCATCTTCGCGATTTCTTAAAATGCATTGCGTCAAGCGACAGTAAAAACCCCGTTACCCTGGCAGATATCATAACGCCCGCCGTTTACACCGTAACGGGCGCACCCATAACCGAAGCTTTAAAGCTTCTTAAAAAAGAAAAAAGCCACATGGCAATCGTTGCCGACGAATACGGCGGAACAGAAGGACTTGTGACAATGGAAGACATTTTAGAAGAACTTGTAGGAGAAATTTGGGATGAAAACGACGAAGTATTTGAAGACTTCCAAAAACTTTCCGAAAGCAAACATAAAATTCTGGGTACTGCCGCAATCGATAAAATGTTCGAGTATTTCGATATAGAAGCTGAATCCGAATCAATCACCGTGGGTGGATGGATTATGGATACACTACGTCGAATCCCCGCAGAGGGAGACAGCTTCATCTTTGAAAAATTAAACGTGACCGTAACCAAAACAAACGGCCGCAGTGCCGAAGAATGTGAAGTAGAAGTAATGACGGAAAATAAAGAGGAGTATGAAGAAGCGGAAGAAGACCTCGGGGGTTCCGCTCCCGAACCCCCACAAGGGGATTAGATATCTTTGACACCTGGAAATTTACAGGTTTTACGCCCACCGGTTAATGTGTTATTATTTTTTTATTGAGAGGGGAGATTTTAATGGAAATGGATATAATGCGTCAGATTTTGGTTGCGATAAAAGAATTGCAGGAAGGTCAAATAAGATTAGAGCAAAAGATTGAATCAGAAAGTGCGGAATTGAAAAATCGCATGACCAAACTTGAGCAACGTATGACCAATATAGAGAAAACTACATCTGAAATAAAAGAACATTTACACCACACCGCCGTCAAGCGGAATAATTTGTCCTGTTAGATAGCCTGAAGCTTCAGACGCGACGAATACAGCCAAGCTTCCGACTTCTGAAGGAAAACCGAAACGCCCAAGAGGAATGCCCTCTGTGAAGGCGTTTTTTTCTTGTTCGGAAAGGCGGTCATTCATGCGGGTTTCAAACGCGCCGCAGGCTATGGCGTTTACGCGGATATTTGAAGGCGCAAGCTCTTTTGCCAGTGCTTTGGTTAGACCGTTTACACCTGCTTTCGCAGCGGAGTAAACGCTTTCGCAAGACGCGCCTGTCACGCCCCAAATTGACGAAATGTTTATTATGCATCCAGCCTTTTTTCGCACCATTCCGGGTATTACAATATGTGAAGCGTTTGCCGCAGTTAAAAGATTTGCAAAGATTACATCTTGGATTTCCGCAGGTTTCATTTCCGTGAAAACACCGAAATATGCCGCACCCGCGTTGTTTACTAAAATATCAACGGACCCGAATACGGATTCTACTTTCGTAATCATTTCGGCACAAGCATTGTAATCTGAAACATCGGCGCAAATTCCCATTACGCGGCCTTCTGCGCTTAGTTCAACAACCGCTTTTTCCAATTGTGCCGAATCTTCACGGCAATTCAAAATAACATTGTCGCCTTGTGCGGCAAATGCTTTCGCAATCGCAAAGCCTATTCCTCTTGACGAGCCTGTAATTAAAACTGTTCTCATCTTTGTACCCTCTTGAGTTTAAAATCAATAAATTCGTTCATTACAAACGCGATTACGACACAGATAATTACCGTTGGGAACAGTGCTTCAAACGAAACGCGTTCTAAAAGTCGCCCCATAATAAACGCGCTTAACGCAACACCCAAACCCGCCGCCGCAACTTGCAACCCAACAAGCTTTGAAAGAATTTCCGGCTTGAAACGGTGTTTTGTTTCGTTCATTAGGCATGGAAAAACGGGCGCGAAACCAAAACCCACCAACGCAATTCCAATTATATTGTTTGAAAGAACCAGCACAAAAAGCCCTGCGACAGAAAGTAAAAGCCCAAAACGAATCACATGTGAGCTTGAAACGCGTGTTGTGACGTATCCGAAAATAAATCGCCCTGCCATCAAAAATCCAAGATACACGGCGGGAAAAAGCCCGGCGGTTTCAAATGCAACCCCGCGGCCTTCAATAAGAACACTAACCGTCCAAAAAGTAATCGAGTATTCAAACGCGGTGTAAAGGAAAAAAATCAACCATTGCACAATCATGTAAATTCTCGATGTTAAAAAAAACTTTTCTTGTGAAACGATTTCTTCCGTTGCCGCAGAATCTTCTTCCGTAGTCCAAAGTCCTTTCAGAATGCTGATTGCCACAAAAATTCCAATCACCGCCTGAATCGCAAAGACTGTCCTGTATCCCATGCGCCAATCGTAAGAAAGAATCATCTGCCGCATAATCACCGGACTGATTGCGCCGCCCATTCCCCAAAAACAATGAAGCCAATTCATATGCTTCGCGGAAAACTTTTTCGCCGCAAAAGCATTAACCCCCGAATCCACAATGCCCATTCCGCAGCCAAGCACTGCCGTTGCCGCCGCAAGCAAAAAAATATCCGCCGCAAACGAAAAAAACAGCATCCCCAACGCAAGCAACATAAAACCAAACCCGCTTATTTTTCCCAACGGAAAATATTTCGCAATCCGCCCAGTTTGCGACGCACAAAGTGAATAAAGAATTGAATGCGTAATAATAAGCAATGCCGCCCGCTCCAACGGCAAGCCCATCTCATAACGGATGCTTGGCCACGCCACACCAAATGCCCCGTCGGGCATTCCCAGCGCGAGGAACGAAATGTATACGGCAAAAAATAAAAAGAACGGGATTTTTTTCATAACGTCACCTACACAAAGAAAGCCACGGATTTCCCGTGGCTTTGTTATTTTAGAATTTGCGTTTACGTGCGGCTTCAGACTTTTTCTTGCGTTTTACGCTGGGTTTATCATAATGTTCTCTTTTCCGAATCTCACCCATGATTCCCGCTTTTTGACAGTTACGCTTAAAACGCCGAAGCGCGTTGTCAAGAGTTTCGTTATCCTTTATAACAACCTCTGACATTGGACTTCCCTCCCTCCGGCAAAGCGTTTTTTTGAATTCCTTTTAATATTACTATCAAAAAAATCGCTGCGTTTCTTCGGAGAGAATTTCCGAAAAAATTCGCTTTGCGGTTATAGTATTGTAATATTACAACACATCTTATACATCGTCAAGATATTTACAAATTGCATTTTTCCATTTTTTCGCTGTAACAGAAATGAAATAATTGTAGATTTTTCATATACTTTGACCTATAATGTGGAAAAGACAGGAGATGATAAAATTGTACAAAGAAATTTGTCACAAGATGGTTTTACCGCCGGAGCTTAAAAAAGTTTTATTTGAAAGCAGTGCGGAAATTGTTATGCCGGAAACGCGTGAAGACATTGTGCGTTTTGCATTAGGTGGAAAAATGCAACCTACGTTTGATGTTTCATACGATGTACCGGGAAAAGGCAATGTTCGCGAAGTGTATGTAAATTTGTGCAAGAACGGTCTTGCCGTAAACTATGACGACATTTATATGCGCAGACGCGACCCCGACTGTATGGTAGTTGCCGACGATTTACCCACAGACAAAGCCACCCACGAAGCACGTTACGGTAAACCCTTCGAACCTATCCGTGATGAAACATTTACATGGCTGGCAGAGCAAAAAGAATTAATTGTAATGCCGTTTATGGCGGGCAACGAAAGCGTAGGGCTGGGATATGAAGCATTACTTGTCGCACCATCAAACGCGTCGTTTTTCGCGGGCGGATTATCGGACCTGCAAGGATTTATCCCCGCGTCTAAAATACGCGATATGTATAAACCAAGAGCAATTATTTATCTTGCGCCAACATTCAGACATACGCATTACAACGGTCAGCAAATAGTAGTACATCGGCGCAGTTACGATATGCATGAAATATTTTCATATAACCTGTACCCCGGACCAAGCGCGAAAAAAGGTATTTACGGCGTTCTGCTTAACATCGGCGAACAGGAAAATTGGTTAACCCTTCATGCCGCCACAGCACACTTGATTACACCGTACGAGCAAGTATTTACAATTTTGCACGAAGGCGCGAGCGGCGGCGGAAAAAGTGAAATGATTGGCCCGATGCACCGTCTGATGGACGGAAGGGTTTTACTTGCGAAAAATCTTGTGAACGGCGTAGAGCGTCATTTAACTATAATGGACAACTCCGAATTATGTCCCGTAACGGATGATATGGCATTGGCGCACCCGAAAATGCAACAGCAACTGGAAACCCGTAAATTAGTAGTTGCCGACGCGGAAGACGGCTGGTTCTTGCGTGTTAACCATATTACAAAATACGGAACAGACCCCGCCACGGAAGACTTGACAATCCATCCGAAAAAACCACTTATTTTCGTTAATATAGACGGCGCACCCGGCAGTTCAATTTTATTATGGGAACACATCATTGACGAAGTCGGCGAAAAACCATATAAACCCTGTCCGAACCCGCGCGTAATCATGCCGCGCAGAAACGTACCGAACCACGTGGATTACCCTGTAGAGGTTGATGTCCGAAGCTTTGGTATTCGCACACCGCCCTGCACAAAGGAAAAACCCAGTTATGGTATTGTGGGAATGTTCCACGTGTTGCCTCCGGCGTTGGCGTGGCTTTGGAGACTTGCCGCCCCGCGCGGACACGACAACCCCAGCATTGTAGAAACCGAAGGCATGACAAGCGAAGGCGTAGGCTCATTCTTCCCGTTCCTTGTAGGAAAAATGGTAAACCAAGCAAACTTACTGCTTGAACAAATTATAAATACGCCCTCTACCCGCTACATTCTTATTCCGAATCAACACATCGGCGTGTTTAATGTAGGCTTTTCGGGTCAATGGGTAACAAGAGAATTTTTGGCTCGCCGCGGCGGAGTTCGTTTCCGCGAAGGCGCGTTAACAAACGCCCGTTGTCCGCTTCTTGGATACGCGTTGAATAGCATGAAGGTGGATGGTCAAAACATTCCAAAATATCTGCTTCAAGTTGATTTACAAAACGAAGTAGGCCCCGAAGCTTACGACCAAGGCGCGAAAATGCTTTCCGATTTCTTCAAGAGTGAAGTAAGGAAATTCCTTACACCCGGATTAAACGATATGGGTAAAAAGATTATCGACGCTTGCTTGAACGACGCAACCGTAGAAGATTATCTTAATTTTATACCTAAAATGTAAAACCTCATCGTTCTGTAATAATTGCCCCCGCCGCCTCGGGGGCAATTATTATTAGAGAGCCATTAGGCAAAAGTATCAGAACCCGTATTTCACACTTGCCCTGTTATTGACATAAATAAAATGCAATGATAAGCTAGTCGCGGTTTTTAATTCCTTGGATTTTTTTTCTAAGCGGTGAAATAGTGAAGGAATATTCAGTATTGATGTCTGTATATGCTGGCGAAAACAGTGAGTTTTTATCGCGAAGCATAGAAAGCATGATGAAACAAACTGTGCCAAGCAATGATTTTGTCCTTGTATGTGATGGGCCGCTCACCGCTGAGCTTGATGCCGTGGTTGCGCGGTATGAATATGAGAATCCCAATGTGTTTCGAGCTGTGCGATTAGGGCAAAATGTAGGGTTGGCAATGGCTTTAAATGCCGGTTTGGCGTATTGTGCAAATGAATATATTGCCCGAATGGACAGCGACGATATCGCAAACTCTGATAGAATGCTTAAACAACTGGAAATGATGAGGGATGCTGACATTTTGGGTTGCTATGTATCTGAATTTACGGCAGAACCCGATGATTCCCAAGCCTTCCGTATTGTGCCGATAAAACATGAAGACATTAAATTGTTTGCACGCCGCAGAAATCCGTTTAATCACCCAAGTGTTTTGTATAAAAAAAGCGCGGTTTTACGCGCCGGCGGCTACGAAAAGTTTCCGTTGTGCGAGGATTATCATTTATGGATAAAAATGCTTTTAAGCGGATGTATCGCTGTTAATATTTCCGAGCCGCTGGTTTATATGCGGGTTGGCAGTGGAATGCATAAGCGCAGAGGCGGTTGGGCATATTTTAAATCTATGCTGAATTTCAGACGCTGGATGAGGCAAGTGGGTTTTTCTTCTTTGGCCGATTATTGGTTTTGTGTTGCCGGGCATTTTGTTTCGTGTCTTATTCCAAAATCAACGCGGAAATGGATGTACAATAGATTTTTAAGAACACGCAATAATTAAATTAATGGGTGGCAAATAAATATGACAAAAAAGCATTTTTCCGGCATAGCCGTTATTATTTCGGGTATATTATTTGCTTTGTGTTGGTTCTATCTGCCTGTCGAAGTTGCAGGGCAACGCCCGGGCAATGTACCGATGCTGATTTTCTACAACGCACTAATTGCCATAACAATTTCAATATTACTCACATTTTTCATCATATTAGTAACAAAAAAATCTTATATTTTAGGTCACATATCCACGTTTAACCATTTTCGGCATCTGTTGTTGCTTATGGTTAAGCGTGATTTTGTTACACGCTACCGCAGAAGCGTGTTAGGAATACTATGGTCTTTGCTTAACCCGCTTCTTACTATGTTGGTTCTTACTATGGTGTTTTCAACCATTTTTCGGTTTGAAATGGACTATGATTATTTCCCTGTATATTTGATAAGCGGTCAGTTAATTTACAATTTCTTTGTCGAGTCTACTTCATTGGCGATGAATTCGATTACAGGAAGTGCTGCCATTATTAAAAAGATTTATGTGCCAAAATATATTTTTCCTATTTCAAGGGTTTTGTCTTCAATGGTTAACCTTGGTTTTTCATTTATCGCATTTTTACTTGTTTTTATAATTTTACGCGCGCCACTTCATTGGACGTTTGTACTAATTCCCATTCCTATTCTATACCTTATAATTTTTTCAATGGGTGTTAGCATGATACTGTCTGCAATGATGGTTTTCTTCCGCGATATAGGATATATCTACGGCATTTTAACCACTTTGCTGATGTTTCTTACACCCATTTTTTGGCCCGCAAACATGTTAATTGAGAGATCGCCAAGGGTATACCATATGATTCACCTAAACCCAATGTTTCATTATGTGAACTATTTCCGCGATGTTGCTCTTTTCGGAGTTGTACCCGGTTTGTGGGCAAACATTATATGTTTGGGCTTCGCGCTTGCTGCTTTGTCTATAGGCTTGTATACAAAAATGGCACAACAGGATAAATATATTTTGCACCTATAAGGAGCTTAACAAAAGCATGGAAAACATAGCTGTTTCAGTAAAAGATGTATCCATGATGTTTAACCTAAGCAGAGATAAAGTTTTGGGGTTTAAAGAGTATATTGTTAAAGCTCTTAAACGCCAGCTTTATTATGATGAATTTTGGGCGTTAAAAAACATCAGTTTTGATGTTCCGAAAGGTGAAGTATTAGGTATTCTTGGGCTTAACGGTTCAGGCAAATCTACCTTGCTTAAATTAGTGTCGGGGGTTTTTAAGCCCACAAAAGGAAGCATTACTGTAAATGGTTCCATTTCACCATTACTGGAGCTTGGTATGGGCTTTGACCCTGAATTTTCTGCTAGAGAAAATGTTTATATGAACGGGGCAATGTTTGGACACTCCCCTTCCTATATGGATACATTGTATAAAGACATTATGGACTTTGCCGAATTATGGGAATTTGCAGATGTGCCGATAAAAAATTTTTCTTCCGGAATGAGTGCGAGATTAGGTTTTTCAGTGGCAACGCGGGTTAACCCTGATATTCTTATTGTAGATGAAATATTGGGCGTTGGAGATTTTCGTTTTGCAGAAAAATCAGAGGTGCGAATTAATGAACTTCTGTCGGGTGGCACAACGGTTTTGCTTGTATCACACGCGGCGGAAACAATAAAAAAATTATGCACCCGCGCTATGATTCTTCACCAAGGGAGTATGTTGGGTTTCGGCGATGTAGACGAAATATGCGAATTATACCAAAAAAGCGGCATCGGGAGTTAGCATTAAATGAATCAAGTTTTGCATGTTTTGGATATACTATCTCCGGTCAGCGGCGTTGCTACCGTAGTAATGAACTGCATACACGGAATAAAACACATACGGCAAGATGTTGTGGTTTACGGCTATTGTGACAATGAAATGAAAGACGCAATTGAAGCCTGTGGTGGAAACGTATTTCAGTTACCGGATGTTAAACTTTCGCTTGGCAGGCAATTTGCAAAAAGCTTTAAACAGTTGTTGCAAGAACAATCTTACTCAGTTGTTCACGGTCATTTGCTGAACTCCGCGTTTATATATTTAAAAGAAGCTAAACGGCATGGTGTAAAGAATAGGATAATTCATGCGCACAGTGCGCAATTATCAGATACAACAATAAAAAAAATCCGTAACAAAGTATTGGCAGCAGGTATGTCACGATGGGCAACTAATTACATTGCTGTTTCCGAAGATGCTGCGAAGCAATCTTTTGGCAACAATAAAAATATTCAGATAATTCAAAATGGAATTGACACAAATTTGTTTAAGTTTAACCCCGAGATACGAAATGAAGTTAGATGTGAACTTGGTATACCCAAAGATATTTTATGTATTGGACATATTGCACGATTTTCCCCAATAAAAAACCATGCATTTTTGATAGATATTTTTCAATGCTTGCGCAAACGAGTTAACTGCGTGCTTGTTCTTGTTGGTGATGGTGATTTACAGCCTGTTATACAAGAAAAAGTTTCAAAAGCAGGTTTAACAAAATCTGTCATGTTTCTTGGCAAACGCCAAGATGTACACCGTTTATATCAATCCTTTGATGTTTTTATGCTTCCTTCGGTTTCGGAAGGGTTCGGTTTGGTTGCAGTAGAGGCACAATGCGCAGGCTTGCCTTGTGTAGTTTCAGAATATGTGCCAAAAACAATAGCTTGTAGCAATAACATTCGATTTATACCATTGAATAGTTCCGAGGAATGGGCAAAAGTTTCTCTGGAATTGTTTAAAAAAGACCGTATTGATGGTTCTCAAAATGTTATTGACGCAAAATTAGATGTTTCTGCTATGTGTGCCGAGATTTCAAAAGCATACGAAAACCTGCATTAATTGGACGTGAATTATGGAATTCAACCCGCTTGTCTCTATTATTATTCCCGTGTACAATGGGGAAAATTTTCTACAAGAAGCTATCGAAAGTGCATTATCTCAGAATTATAGTAATGTTGAAGTTTTAGTAATTAACGATGGTTCAACAGACAATGGCGCAACAGAAAAAATAGCACTTAGTTACGGCGATAAAATCCGTTATTTTTTCAAAGAAAACGGCGGCGTTGCAACTGCTCTAAACTTGGGCATAGCAAATATGAATGGTGAATATTTTTCATGGTTATCACATGATGATGTGTATACCCCCGAAAAAATAGCAACCCAAGTAAAACATCTTGAAAGTTTGGAAAACAAACATGACATAATATTTTCCGGTTGGACAATAATTAACAGTACAGGGCGTGAACTAAACAGAGTTTTACCCCTGAAACGCTACAGCAAAGAGAAGTTGGAAACACCCCTGTTCCCTCTTTTAAACGGAATGGTAGCAGGTTGCAGTCTATTAATTCATAAAAGTCATTTTGAGCATGTCGGTAATTTCCGTGAAGATTTACCCACCACACAAGATTTTGATTTATGGTTTCGTATGATGCGGGGGAAACCATGCAGAATATGTAACGGTACATTGCATAAAACACGCATACACCAAAACCAAGGAAGCCAAATTCACAGTACTGCACATATATCAGAATGTGATAATCTTTGGATTAAAATGATGGATGAATTATCAGACAAAGAAAAAATTCAAATTAGCGGTACGGTACAAGATTTTTATATGGATATATTTATGTTCCTGCTTAAGTACTCAACAAATGAAAAAGCATTAGCTCATGCACAAAAACATTGTAAAGTAAGTAAATTAATAATTTTTAAACATCGCGCAATACGGTTGATAAAAAACAAAATAAAGGACTGGGTGTGAACATGAAAAACAAGAATCCTTTAGTTTCAATTGTTATCCCTGTTTATAATGGTTCAAATTATTTAAAAGAAGCGATAGACAGTGCGCTTGCGCAAACATATAAAAATATTGAAATAGTTGTTGTTAATGATGGTTCAACTGATGATGGAGAAACGGAAGACATAGCACTGTCCTATGGTGATAAAATCAGATATTTTACAAAAGAAAACGGCGGAGTAGCAACTGCGCTTAATCGCGGAATTAAAGAAATGAAGGGCGAATATTTTTCTTGGTTAAGCCATGATGATTTATACTATCCTAATAAAGTTAAATCACAAATAGATACATTAATGTCTTGTGAAGACAAAACAATGATAGTTTTTTGTCCGTTTTCTATTATTAATGAATCAGGAGAAGAACTTTATATTGTAAACCCGAAAGAACTATACGCATACGAACAATTGTCACGTCCGCTTTTTGCTTTGTTAAGAGGGCAAATAGGCGGATGCTGTTTGTTAATTCACAAAAGTCATTTTAGCCGTGTTGGTGTTTTTAAAGAGAATTTGCCTACAACACAAGATTTTGATTTATGGTTTAGAATGATGAGAAACTCGAATATTAAGTTTTGTTCCGAAAAAGGCGTAAAAACCAGAAGCCATGAAGAACAAGACAGTAAAAAACTTATTCAACCGCATATAGAAGAGTGTAATACGTTATGGATTGGCTTTATGAAGGATTTGAGTGATGAAGAGAAATCAAAAATTGATGAAAGTGTATTTCAATTCTATAAAAATACGCATCACTTTTTATCGACAGGTTCCTTTTACAATGAAGCGATTAATTTTGCATTAGGTCAAATGTTAAAAGAAATGCATAATATTTACAGAAAATCCTCAAAAGATGAACAGAAAACTATTTACAATGATATTAAAATTCATTTTAATGATAACGAAATCCTTGCTTTTGATTCCGATTTGCAATGTTTATTGTCATTAGAAAAAGCTAAGCCGCGTATAGCGTTTTATGCTTTTGGTGTATCTGTTGGCGGGGGTCTATCGAAAATATTTTTAAGTGTGGCGGATGAATTATCTAAATCATATGAAATATACATCATTCACCCCGGATGGAAAGAAAAAGATTTTGAATATTTACCTAATTCCGAAATTAAATGTATTGAATTCCCAATTTCATATGAAGATGGGAATGCGTGGCAAATAAGACTATCTAAATTAATGTGCATTTTAAACATAGATGCGTTTATTGTTATGTATAATTGTTCATCAATTTTTCTTAAAACATTCGAAATATCTAAACAATTTGGAATTAAGACCATTGCATGGAATCATGAGAATTACTTTTTGCCTCATTTCAAACCAGAGTTTTTTGATGTAATCGCCGAAAGAAATAAACAGTTGTCATATGCGGATGCTGTGGTTTGGCTTACTTCGTACAGTGCAAACATTTATGCAAGGCAATATCCAAACGGTGCAGTTATGCCAAATTCAAATATCTCATTGTCTAAAGATAAAAATCAATCGGATACTCAAAACATTATAGCTGTTGGGCGATTTGATGATTCTCGGAAAGGTATCGAATATTTATTATTGGCATTTGCTAAAGTGTTAAAAAAATGCCCAAAATCGAAATTAACCATTGTTGGTGGAATTGATTTTCAATTGCGGAATTCGATTACCGGTGAATCAATTAATGAGTTGATAACAAGACTTAAAATCCCGGACGAAAATTTAGTACTTGCAGGCTGGGTTTCTGATGTTGAAAAATATTATGAGGAAGCAAATGTTCATGTTTTGCCTTCTTTTTATGAGGGTTTTGGTTTGGTGCTTCTTGAAGCGGCTTCATATGGAATGCCTTCCGTAGTCTTTGATAAAAATGGTTATGAGGATATTATAGATGATGGTTCCACCGGTTTTATCGTAGAATCCGGTAATGTAATTGCTATGGCAGAAAAAATTATATTGTTATTATCAGATTCAACAGTAATGACTAATATGCAGAAAAAATTACCGCAAATGTTGGAGCGTTTTAATAAAGATGTTATTTCAAACAGATGGAATTCATTAATACAAGCTGTTTTGACAAAAGAAAACACTGTATTAAATGAATATTTGAAAAAGGAATTCATGATTGAAATTTCAAACCCCGACAAGTGGATACATGATATTATTAGCGAGTACGAAGCTGTACTGGGTCGTTTATGGAAATACAGTGTATCTCAGCAAGCTTGCCCCTCGGCACATATGGAATATAGTATTATCGTGCCGGATTTAATAAAAGAAACCAGTTCATTGTTTGCAAATCTTCATTCGGTTTATGGCTCGATGCTTGAACACTCCAAAGCAAATCAATCAAAACTAAAAATTATACAATCAAACATTCAAGCATTATACAGCGGTTTGCCGGGTCAATCTCAATCACTGTTAATTGAAGAAAACACGACGAATGTCAGTAGTGCTGCGCCAACAGGGATTAAATTCCGCATAAAACGATGCTGCGCTACTGTTGCCAGAAAATTGTACAAACCATTTCGGCGCATTGCAACGGATATGGGACTTAAACCTTTTATCAAATCCACATCAATATATAAAAAGTTGCGGGTACGCGGAGTAATTGAAAAGCTTAACCAGTAGCGTAAGAGGTGTTGTATGCGCATTGTTCATATAAATGAAACCGACCTTGTCGGTGCCAGATTTAACGGTCATGATTTGCAAATTGAATTAAATAAAAAGAATTGCATATCGCACCAAATTGTATTCGGAAAAGAAGGGGATAATTCAAATACAATTGGCTTGGCAAACAAAGAAGATAAAATGATTAGAGAGTATTGCCGGCAATATGAAGAAAGCCTTTCTCTTCACGCGCTTATCTATCCTTTTGGAACAAAAATAATGGATCACGAGATTTTTCGTAAAGCGGATATAATACACTGTCATTTAATACACAATCATTTCTTATCTCTTTATGATTTTCTTGAAATGTCGTGTCGTAAACCCGTTGTATGGACTATACACGACCCTTGGGCTATTACGGGGCATTGCATACATCCGCTTGATTGTAAAGGTTGGACGACCGGTTGTAAAAATTGCCCCAGCCCGGAAAAATATTTTACGTTGAAAGAGAATACTTCAAGTATGTTATGGGATATTAAAAAATCAATTTATGCACAGCTTGACATAGATATAGTAGTTGCTTCTAAATGGATGAAAAATATGATAAGTATCAGCCATCTTACATCACATTTCAACAAAATTCATGAAATCCCACTGGGAATAAATACAGATATTTTTACAGATAGTAATGACAAAGCCGCAATCCGAAAAAAGTATAAAATCCCACAAAATAATTTTGTGATATTTTTCCGTTCAGATCGTGAAGATGAAAACCCATTCAAGGGCTTATCTCGAATAAGAGAAATGCTTAATAAACTTAAAAATACCGACAATATCACTTTGCTGACAGTTGGAAGTAAAGGCAATTTATATAAATTCAAACGCAGATTTCAAGTTATTGAGTTTGGTTGGATAAATGATGAGCTTATGCTTTCGGAACTTTACGCCGCTTCCGACACATTTTTAATGCCATCTTTTGCGGAATCATTTGGGCTTATGGCGATTGAAGCAATGGCAACGGGTCTTCCTGTAATTGTATATGAAGGAACAGCGTTGCCGGATGTAATATTTGCCCCCGACTGCGGGATTGCTATTCGTGACAGGGATGAACAAGGTTTTGCAAATGCTGTTGAAATGCTAATCAACGACACCGATGAAAGAAAACGCAGGGGTAAATTAGCACGGGAATTAGCGTTAAAGCATTATCGTTTTGAAGACTATGTAAGCAGGCATATTGATTTGTATGAGAATGTAATAAAAAAAGGGGCTATTGAAGGATGACGGAAGAAAAATTGCCAATGGATGGAGAAAGATATTTACCGTGGATGCCCATAGAATGGGGAAAAATCCATAACGACCATTTAAATCGTTACTATTTTGCGCGTCAAATTGCCGAAGGCAAAATAATCCTTGACATAGCGTCCGGTGAAGGCTATGGCTCTAATATATTGGCAGAAGTTGCAAAAAAAGTAGTTGGTGTAGATATATCTGAAGATGCTGTTGAATTTGCTAAGCAAAAATATAAAAAAGGCAACCTTGAATACCTGCATGGTGATGCATGCAATATTCCAATTGAAGGCAATGGTTTATTTGATGTTATTTGTAGTTTTGAAACATTGGAGCATTTGGATTGGGATTCTCAATTGCTTATGCTTTCAGAATTTACTCGACTAATTAAATCTGATGGTATACTGATTATTTCTACTCCCAACAGGTACTATACTCAAGATATTGTGAAGTATGACAATCCGCACCACAAATTGGAGTTAGAATTCAATGATTTTGACGCGTTGTTAGCTAGATCATTTTTAAAAAGAAAATTTTATAGTCAGCAAAATTACGAATCAAATCAAATAATTAAAATGGAAGATATTGATGGCTTATACAAAGAAGTAGTATATTCGTTTAAAGACGGAATTTTTTTGAAAACCTGTCCCAATGAAAAAATTCCTCAAAATTATATATGTGTGGCTTCAAACGCAGCTACTGAAACAAATATGAACGATTCATTTTTAACGGATATTAGCAACGCAACAGAGCAAGGTCTAAGAGATACGATTGCTAATAGTGCAAATATTAATAGCGAACTTTTTAGAAACTTGACTGACACACAGGCGGAAAATATAAATTTAAATAATTCAATTATTGATTTGAAAAATCTTTTGGAAAACGCTAATGTTAAAGAAAATGTACTGAATGAAAAAAATGAAGAATTATTACAACAATTGGGCAATATGCAAATAAAAAATGCGGAATTATCACAACAATTGGGCAATGTGCAAATAAAAAATGCGGAATTATCACAACAAATACAACACCAACAGGCACAAGTTTCAAATCTTGAAAAGGTGATTCAAGAATATGAAAACTCTACAAGTTGGCGCGTTACAAAGCCTATTCGCAATTTCAAACGATTGATTTCTAAAGGCAATTAAAATATAGAGTACAATGCAAAAAATGATTGAGTTTTAAGGGGTACACATGAAAAGAAAAACCAAAAGAAGTCGATTTTCTAAAACAAGAAGGCGTTATAATTTAATATATAAATTTTTGCGGACAGAGATACTTCTAACAAAACGCCTATTTACTTGCTTGATAGTAGCTATATGTATTGTTGCAGTTTCTTATTTTGTTTCCCCTCAAAGTTATTTAAGAAACGAACCAGTTTCGGTTACTATCACAAATTTAGCTAAATCCAGTCCGGAAAATCATAGGCACTCGGCCAATGTGTTAATTTTAGGTATAACAATAGATGGCAAACCTCTTGCTTTCGATGATGATATTATTGAACTGGGCGAAGGATGGAGACATCGTTTAGAATATGGCGAAGTTTTAATTTCAGACGGTATTTGGCCTTCTACAATGAATTTACATGGTATTAACGGGGAATTGAGTATAGATTTTTTTAGCGGCGATTTAAGTGGATTGGTACAGGTGGAGACCCCTCATTCTGTGCAGGTGCTTGATTTGTTTGCACCGGTAACAAGAGCAGAACCGGTAAATTATTCAATACGTTTGACGGGCTACAATTTTATCCTTTTAGCCTTAGCGTTTTTTTTGATTTATATTATTACAAACGTCTGTCTGATTCTAATGAATTATACGCCCATTAGACAAAAGATAAAAACAATCTATGTAAAATTAATGAGTATAACCACGAATAGCTCCTATGATTACAACGCTATTACTTCCGGTCGATTAGATAAGTATTTACACAGCGCAGCCGCAATTTTATTCCCAAATATGTTCTTGTTTGATTTGTATAATCGTAATTTTGTATTAAATCATATCCCTTTTATTAATACTCTTATTATTGCCGGTGTACTATCTATAATAAGTTTTGCTGTTTTCTTTGCTTTCCGTTTGATTGTAAAAAGTTATGAAAGCGCAATAATTATGATTTTTCTTTTTTGGACGAAATTTTGGTTTTGGGGACAAATGTATAGCGTTGTAAATAATTTGATTGAATCATTTACAACGCAGCTTTTGTTAATATTTTTATTTATAATTTTTTGCGTCGTTACAATATCAGTTCGCCGTTACAGCCCTAAATTAAACAAAGTATCTTTGGTATTTAATGTTTTATCCGTATGTGCCATCGTGTTTTTTATCATTAACTTCGCACCCGGTCTACGTCGTGAAGTGAGAATAATCATAGCAACAAGAAGTGATAATGCACTTGCATTTATGAAAGATTTTAATGTAGACCACACACTTCCAACGCCTGATATTTACTGGATTCACATGGATGGCATGATGAGCATGGAAACAGTTGAAACGTTTTTTGATATTCCTGTGGACACATTGCGCGATGAACTTGGAAAACGTAATTTTAATATATATGAAAATGCTGTGCTTTATGGAGGATATACGAAGTTTTCACTTCCTGCCTTATTTTCACCGGCTTTTTATGACAGTGGATACGGTGCGATACTGAATGACGTTAATAATATGCTTGCCGTCCAACGTCATCCTTTGTTATCAAACAGATTAGCTCAACATGGTTTTGGACCAAGCGATATGCTATATAATGAGACGTTAAATGCATTGGCGGAAAAGGGATATTATATTGTACCAATTGCTCAATATTGGGGACCTTTCATGACTCTTTACCCATTTGACAGGTTTTATTGCTGGGGTATAGAGGCACAAACAGAAGCAGACAAGTATATTCGAATTGGAGATACTTTTGCCAAAGGGTTTATTGATTTGTTTGAATTATTATCTGTAACAACCCCGCTGGCTCCTTTAATGGAATTATTGCAACAACTTATTACTGAAATAACAGAGCGTGATTTGATTCCCGTTACCGAGCGCATTTGGACTTCTGTTCCCGAGCATACGGAACGAGTAAATTTTATAACAGAAAACACACTAAATACACCTCATGAACGATTTATATATAGGGCTTTGGTTGATTCCTTATCTGCACCATCCCCAAAATTCACTTTTATGACATATCATTTTACCCATCCATATCGTTGGGATTATCCAACGATGAACCCTTGGTACGACCAAATAACAGAAGATACCCCACGATTAGATTTACACAATCAAGTGTATGAATATGCATCACTTGTAATGTTAAATTCTATTGATGAGATACTGGAACGCAATCCTAATGCTGTTATTGTAATACAATCCGACCATGGAATTCATCTGACTGACCACCAAGAATATTTACTTGATTTAGGCTATACGGAAGCCGAAATTCTCGAACTTCAATTTTCCGTCATGAGTGCAGTACGCATACCCGAGCAATACGGCTGTCTGGGTGCGCCGCTTGCACCGTTGAATATATCCCGTGAATTGGTTAATCGTTTTGTGGGTGAAAATTATACGTTGTTACCGTAACTAAAAATATAATTTAAGAAAGGACTGTTACGTATGTATTTAGATCCGGGTTTTGGAGGAATGCTGTTACAAGTAGTGATAGCATTAGCAGCGGTGGGTGGTGCAATAATTTTTTCATTGAGGAGAAAAATAAAAAATTTGTTTTCCAAAAAGAAGGATGAGGAAACAAAGGTTGAATCTGCCGCGTTTAAAGATGTAGCGGAAGATGATATGATTGATACCCTTGACGATTAAATGAACTGAGGTTTTCGTGTGAATATTATTAATACATTGCTCGGCACACCGTTTGGGTATGTGCTGTATTTTGCGTTTTTGCTCACGGGCAGCTTTGGTATGGCAATTGTGCTGTTTTCGATAACGGCTAAAATTCTATTATTTCCGGTTATGCGAATAGCGCATTTAAACTCAATACGGCTGCTGCGTTTGCAACCGGAGCTTTATGTTATAAAAAAGCGTTATGCCCACGATAAAGAAGTGCTTAATGAGGAACAATATAATCTTTTTAAAAAAGAAAAGTATAATCCGCTGGTGGGTATTTTCCCATTGCTGGTGCAGTTATTGTTGCTTATGGGAATGCTACAGGTTATGTATGATCCGCTACACCATATGCGATTGCCGGAGGGTTCAGATTTGCATTTTTTAGGCATTAACCTTGGGGTTGTGCCTTCTTTGCGTAATCCTTCCATTGAACTTATTATGCCTATATTATCGGGTTTTGCGGCATTTGCTTTTTCGCTTGTGCAGAATTTCATAAGCCCGGGTGCGTTAAGTCAGGGAAAGAAAACAAACATAGGATTGATTGTTTTCACGGTTGTGCTTAGTGTGTATTTTGCGGCTGTTACCCCGGCAGGTGTGGGGCTTTATTGGACGGTTGGCAATCTTTTTGCTATTGTTACTGTCACCGCACTTTATTTTATGTATAATCCAAATAAATTGGCGGCGGAAGCACTGACATTTAAAAAGCCTAAACAAAAAACTCCCGAAGAAATAAAGGAAGAAAAGAAATACGTTAATGCACTAAAATTAAAAGAAAAAAGCGATGTTGCAAAATTTTTAGCCGCCGATAAAAAACTGGTTTTTTATGCTTTAACCGGCGGACAATACAAATACTATAAAACCATAATTGATTATGTAGTTGAAAATTCAGATATCGTTGTACATTATTTAACCAACGACCCGGAAGATGCATTGTTTAAAATGAATAATCCGCAAATTATTCCGTACTATGTAAGCCAGCGAAAAACATTATTTCTTATGCTGAAACTGGATGCTGATATGGTTCTTACAACTGTATCGGATTTGCAAAATTTCCACATAAAACGTTCTGTTGTTAGGGATGATATTGAATATGTGTATGTTTTTCATGCGCCAATCAGTTCTATCGTGCAGTATAAAGAAACGGCGTTCGACCACTTTGATACGATCCTGTGTGTAGGACCGCATCATTCCGCCGAAATGCGGCAGCGTGAGGAATTGGCGAAAATTAAAAAACGCAGATTGGTTAAAGCAGGATACGGTTTGTACGACCAATTACTTGAGAATTATAACTCTCTTCACAAGACTGAAAACAAAAAAACAAAAATTTTAATTGCACCGTCGTGGCAAAGTGAAAACATTTTTGAATCATGCATTGATGATATTTTGGGGCAATTAATCGACCGGAGCTATGAAATAATTGTGCGTCCGCACCCGCAATTCATGGTATTATTCCCCGAACGTATGGAAGCATTAGTGGAACGGTATTCGGCGAATAACGAAATTATTTTTGAACTTAACTTTGCCGGGAATGATTCAATATACACATCAGACTTGATTATTACAGACTGGTCCGGAATAGCCTATGAATTTGCTTACTGTACGTCGAAACCATGTATTTTTATTAACACTCCGCCCAAAATAACTAACACAAACTACAAACAATACGGGATTGAGCCAATGGAGCATACTATCCGAAACGATATAGGAATTTCTGTAGAGCCGGCGGATATACGTGAAAAATTACAACCCGTAATCGAAAAATTATTAAACGATAAAGGTTCTTTCAGCGAACAAATAAAAGAGACTTTATCTAAATATATATATCATCCGGGAAGAAGCGGTGAAGCCGGAGGAAAATATATTATTGGAAAATTGAAAAGGTGATGACAAATGAAACGAGTTTATGTAGCAATGGCAACGGACGTATATCATTCGGGGCATATAAACATAATCAACGAAGCGGCAAAGCACGGGAAGGTTATAGTCGGAATACTGACGGATGAAGCTATCGCGACATATAAACGTCCGCCGCTTCTTGATACTGAAGAGCGAATGAAAATTGTATCAGGCTTTAAACATGTCGAAGAAGTCGTTATACAGGAATCCATGGATTATACAGATATTTTGCGGAAGCTAAAACCCGATTATGTTCTGCACGGAGATGATTGGCGCACGGGGCATATGCAGCTTATACGCGAAAGAGTTATTTCTGTGCTGTCAGAGTGGGGTGGGGATCTTATTGAAGTGCCTTACACCAGAAATTTATCCGCAGACAAGCTTTCGCGCCAAATTAGCGGCAAACTTACAACGCCCGGGCAAAGGCTTGTTAAATTGCATAAACTTTTGCAATTAAGACCATATATCCGTGCTATAGACACATCTAACGGGCTTACGGGAATTGTTGCGGAAAATGCCCGTGTAATGGACGAGTCTACTTTAACCGTAAAAGAATTTGACGCTCTTTGGATATCAAGCCTGTGTGATTCCGCGTTTAAAGGTAAGCCGGATATAGAGCTTGTGGATTTAACAAGCCGGATTAATACGATTCACGAGATAATGGAAGTTACATCGAAGCCCATTATCTTAGACGGCGACACCGGCGGCAAAATAGACCATTTTCCGTTTCATGTGAAAACATTGGAACGAATAGGCGTTTCTGCTGTAATCATCGAGGATAAAACAGGATTGAAGCAAAATTCACTGTTCGGAACAGATGTAGAGCAAGTCCTTGACGACCCGAAAGAATTTGCGGCAAAAATTTCGGCGGGAAAAAATGCACAAGTTACGCGTGAGTTTATGATAATTGCGCGACTGGAAAGCTTGATTGCCGGAAAAACCGTTGACGATGCCTTAATGCGCGCAAAAATATACATCGATGCGGGTGCGGATGCCGTAATGATTCACAGCAAAGAGAAAACAGGCGAAGATATTTTTGAATTTATGCGCCGTTTCAGAGAGTATTCCGCAAGTATCCCGATAGTAGTTGTGCCTACAACGTATAATCAATTTTGCGAAGAAGAGTTGCACAAAAACGGTGCAAATATTATTATACACGCAAACCATTTGTTGCGAAGCGCGTATCCCGCTATGATGAAAACGGCGGAAAGCATACTTGTAAATGGGCGCAGTAAAGAAGCCTCGGACGCATATTGTATGCCAATTCAAGAAGTTCTGACATTTATTTAACAGGGGTTGAAGTATGGACGCAAATAAATTTATGGATGCCCTTGAAAGCTTGGGAGATTCATTTTATACGGGTGTGCCCGATTCGCTGTTAAGCCCGTTTATTGACGCGATTGTGGATAAGTATGGCATATCGGACAGGCATATAGTAGCCGCCAACGAAGGTGCGGCTGTTGGGCTTGCCGCGGGGCATTATTTGGCAACATCGCGCCCTGCCATTGTTTATATGCAAAACAGCGGAATTGGAAACGCGGTTAATCCCGTTTGTTCTTTGCTACACAAAAAAGTTTATTCTATTCCCGTTATTTTTGTGATTGGCTGGCGCGGAGAACCGGGGACTAAAGACGAACCGCAGCATATTTTTCAGGGCGAAGCTACGCTTTCCATGCTGGACTGTTTAGAAATTCCCCATTTCGTTATATCAAAAGACATTGAGGATTTATCCGATGTAATAAATAATTTTACACAGCATTTAAAAAACGGGCAGTCTGTGGCATTTGTAATTCGCAAAGACTCACTGATTAACGGAAAAAAAGTTAAATATGAATCAGATGTTGTCTTGTCCAGAGAAGACGCGTTAAAAACTATTATATCCGCAACAGACACCAATGCCGTTTACGTTTGTACAACAGGAAAACTTTCACGTGAAATTTTCGAGATACGTGAACAAAACGGAGAAGGGCATAGCCATGATTTTTTAACCGTCGGTTCAATGGGGCATAGTTTGATGATAGCTTACGGCATTGCGCTGGCAAAACCAAACCGCCGTATATATTGCTTAGACGGTGATGGCGCGGTGCTGATGCATATGGGAAGCTTGGCAATTGTCGGAACTTCATGCCCGAAAAATCTTATTCATATTGTAATTAACAACGGTGCGCATGAAACCGTCGGCGGTCTTCCCACTGTAAGCAATAAACTAAACCTTTCCGATGTGGCGCGTTCGCTTGGATATTCACAAACATTTCGCGTAACGTCTTTAAAAGAATTAGAAGATGTTTTATGTGGAGTAAATAATACAGACAGAGCTATTTTTATAGAAGTTATATGTAATCTTAGTTCTCGTTCCGATTTAGGGCGTCCAACAACTACACCAATACAAAATAAAAAAGACCTGATGGCTTTTTTAGCAGAAAGGCCGGAAGAAAAATGAAGGTGCTTATACTAAATTCAGGTACGGGTAGCCGCATGAAAGGCTTGGCAACATGCAAGTGCTTAGTTGAACTTGAAGCCGGCGTAACGATCATTGACGCACAACTAAAAGCATTATTACGATGTGGGTTAAGTGAGATATATATAACAACAGGTTCTCATGCAAGCGAACTGGAAAATTATGTGCGCGAACGATATCCGCATATGTCTGTAACTTTTATTAATAACCCCGTGTATGACAAGACGAACTATATTTACTCAATACACCTCGCCAAAGATTTTTTACTTGATGACGATATTGTATTGCTCCACGGAGATTTAGTTTTTGAAGAAAACGTGTTGCAAGATATTCTTGCCTCGGACGATAGTGTTATGGTTACAGACTCCACTAAATCGCTACCCGAAAAGGATTTTAAAGCAGTTGTAGAAAACGGACGAATTGTTGGTGTGGGCATTGAGATGTTTAATAATGCCGTTTACGCGCAACCAATGTATAAACTTACAAAAGAAGATTGGGCTTTGTGGTTGGCTGAAATAGGCCGATTTTGCGATGAAGGCATCACAGGTGTGTATGCAGAAAATGCGTTTAACAATATTAGTAATACGATGAATGTTCTTCCGTTTGATATAACAGGTCGTATGTGTTTTGAAGTTGACAACAATGATGATTTATTTTTTGCTCAAAATGCTTACAAAAAAATGCCTGACAGGATTCAAAATGTGTATTCCGGAAGCGGCTCTTGCAGTCATATAGAAAATATTCTTTCGCAAGCCAAATCAAAGAAGCCATTTATTGTTTGTGGAATTGACAAAGATAGTGCAAATAAATTAATCGGAGATAATATTGTCTGCTTTGAAGAATTTACGCCAAACCCCGATGTCTCGGAAGTTGATGCGGGAATTTCACTGTTTGAAAAAGAGAAATGCGACTTTATTATTTCAATTGGTGGCGGAAGTGCCATCGACATTGCAAAATGCATAAATATGATGGACTGTGGAACACCAAGAACTACTCATTTGGCAATACCTACCACGGCAGGAACAGGCAGTGAATCTACCTGTTTTGCTGTGTTATATAAAAATGGTGAAAAGATATCTGTGGAAAATCCTCATCTAATTCCGAAATATGTTATTTTAGATTCGGCTTTTTTGGGAACTTTACCTATGTATCACAAAAAAAGTACGGCATTGGACGCACTCTGCCAATCCATAGAGTCGCTTTGGGCAAGGGGAAAAACCACCGAAAGTGAATCGTATGCTTCAAGTGCAATGCATTTAATATATGAAAATATAGAAGGTTATATATCCGGGAACGCAAGTTGTGCAATGCGTATGTTGCAAGCGTCCAATTTGTCCGGCAAGGCAATTAATATAAGCAAAACTACCGCGGCACACGCTATGTCGTACAAAATGACAGCAATGTTTGGTTTAGCTCACGGTCATGCTGTGGCGTTATGTTTGCCTGTTGTTTGGGCGAAGTTGCTTGAATCGAATGTTTTACCGGAAGTTCTGAACGAAAACCAATTGCATAAATTTATATCAGTTTTCCGAAAAATGAAACTGGAATTTGATTTTGCCGTTATAACCAATGACATAGCGAAAGAATTGGCGGACAGCGTGAACATTCAACGCTTAAATAATCACCCCGTAAAAATAACAAAAAGTGAATTAGTTGAAATGTATAAAACTTTAGGAAGAGAGTGGTAACAATGTTCAAAGACAAAACTTTGCTTATAACAGGCGGTACTGGTTCATTTGGAAATGCGGTTCTACGTCGTTTTTTGGATAGTGACATAGGAGAGATTCGTATTTTCAGCAGAGACGAAAAAAAACAAGACGATATGCGTAACGCGTACAAAAGCAGCAAAATAAAATTTTACGTTGGGGATGTGCGCGAGTATTCCAGTGTAGAAAATGCAATGAAAGGTGTGGATTATGTTTTTCATGCTGCCGCATTGAAACAAGTGCCGTCATGCGAGTTTTTCCCTTTGGAAGCAGTGCGGACAAACGTGATTGGCACGGAAAATTTACTTGACGCGGCAATTTCATGCGGGGTAAAAAATGTTGTCTGCCTTTCCACCGATAAAGCGGTTTATCCGATTAACGCCATGGGTATGACAAAAGCGATTATGGAAAAAGTGGCTACCGCTAAAGCGCGAATGCAGCCTGAAGGTGGAACGGTAATCAGCGTTACGCGTTACGGCAATGTAATGTGTTCACGCGGTTCGGTTATGCCATTGTTTATTTCGCAAATTAGAGCAGGGCAGCAGCTAACCGTTACAGACCCCAACATGACACGCTTTATGATGTCCTTAGATGATGCAATTGACTTGGTATTGTTTGCATTTGAAAACGCAAAGGGCGGCGAGCTGTATATACAAAAAGCCCCCGCAAGCACAATAGAAGATGTTGCCGAGGGGCTGTGTGAGCTGTTTAAAACAGATGTCGGAGTGCGTTATATCGGTACGCGTCACGGCGAAAAGCTGTATGAATCTCTTTTAACCCGCGAAGAACTGGCAAAAGCGCAGGACATGGGGCGGTATTACATGGTTCCTTCCGACAACCGCGACTTAAACTATGCAAAATATTTTGCAAACGGCTGTGAAACATTGGGTAAAAACGAAGATTATACTTCTCATAACACAACACGCCTTAGCCGTGAAGAAACAAAGGATCTGATGATGTCGCTCGAATATGTTCGCACGGCAGTTGAGGGCGGATTTATCGGGGAGGGGTATTAATATGCTCAAGCTCGCGACAATTGTCGGAACGCGCCCCGAACTTATAAAGCTTTCCGAAGTAATAAAACTGGCAGAAAAATGTTTTGAACATGTTTTGGTTCATACCGGTCAGAATTATGACCATTCGTTAAATCAAGTTTTTTTTGACGGACTTGGTTTGCCTCAGCCGAATTTTTATTTGGAAGCTCCGGGCGAAAATTTAGGGCAAACCATTGGGAATATAATTGCGAAATCGTATGAAGTTTTGCAAGAAATTCGTCCCGATGCGGTGCTTATTTTGGGTGATACTAATTCTGCGCTTGCCGCAATTTCCGCTAAACGCTTGAAAATTCCCATATTTCACATGGAAGCGGGGAATCGTTGTTTCGATGAAAATTTACCCGAAGAAATAAACCGCCGTATGGTTGACCATATCAGCGATGTAAATTTACCGTACACGGAACACGCACGGCGGTATTTATTGGCGGAGGGTTTACGCCCGGAATATGTTTTTGTAACTGGTTCGCCAATGCCCGAGGTAATAAAAGAAAATGCGGGGCAGCCCACCGATGTTTTAAAGCGGTTAGAGCTGACACAAAACGGATATTTCCTCTTGTCAGCACACAGAGAAGAAAATATCGACAATGAAGCAAATTTTTTCAGTTTTGTCGGGGCGATTAATAAATTGGCAGAACAATATAAATTGCCTGTTATTTATTCCATGCACCCCCGAAGCGAAAAATATATTAAACAACGCGGCGTTGAATTTAATCCTCTTGTTAAAAAAATGACCCCGTTTGGGTTTAATGATTATATTGCGTTACAGAAAAACGCTTTTTGCGTTATTTCCGATAGCGGCACTTTGGCGGAAGAGTCGAGTATTTTAAAATTCCCTGCTGTTTCGCTCCGTACCAGCACGGAAAGACCTGAAGCGGTTGACAAGGGCGGTTTTATTGTAGGTGGAATCGACGCGAAATCTGTTTTGCAATCGGTGGAACTGGCTGTGAAACTCAAAGATTTTGAAATGCCTGCCGTACCGGATTATGAAGATTACGGTACTTCGGCAAAGGTAATTAAAATTATTCAAGGATATACAGGCATTGTTAACGACAGGATTTGGAGGAAACAAGCATGAAAATAGCTGTACTTGGTGGAACGGGAATGGCAGGCCACGTTGTTATAACATATCTTAAAGAATGTGGACACGATGTATATTTCACATCGCGCCGTGCGCCCGATGCGGAAAAAAGCAAGCCTATCGACGCAACGGATGTTCCCGGCTTGTGTTCTTGGTTGGATTCTGTAAAGCCGGATGTTATTGTCAATTGCATGGGCATACTTCAAAAAGAAGCCGACGCAAGGGCAGACATTGCTATTCTTATTAATGGATATATTCCCCGTCACTTAGAGCATAGATTTTCAAACACAAATGTAAAAATTATTCATTTATCTACCGATTGTGTGTTTTCCGGCAAGAAAGGCGGCTATCTTGTTACAGATGTTCCTGACGGAGAAACGCCTTATGACCGCACCAAAGCATTAGGCGAAATTTCAAACGAAAAAGATTTAACTTTCCGTATGTCTATAATTGGACCCGATTGCAACGAAAACGGCACAGGGTTGTTTAATTGGTTTATGAAACAACAAGGAGAAATTAAAGGATTCACAAAAGCTTTTTGGAACGGAGTTACTACAATAGAGCTTTCCAAGGCAATTGACGCGGCAATTAATCAGAATTTAAGCGGTATTTATCATCTTGTTCCGAAAGAAGGAATTGATAAATATAGTTTGCTGCTTTTATTCCGCGATGTTTTCGGTAAATCCGATTTGATAATCGAGACGTATGACGGTTTTGTCGTTGATAAAACATTAGTGAACACCAGAACAGATTTTAATTTTTCTGCTTCGCCCTATGCACAACAAATTTCTGAAATGAAAGAATGGATTAATAGTCATAAAGAATTTTATCCTCATTATAATTAAATTGTGTTATAATTCGCTTCAAGCTTTTTCGAGAGGACGAAATCCTTATGTTTTTTTTCAAAAAACCGAGTGCGGTTGAAGAATTAAATTTAGATTCGCCCAGTACGGTGATTGGTAAGGGTATGTACATTGAAGCCGCACGAATGGTAGGCGATGAATCTGTACGGATTGACGGAATCTACAAAGGCAATATAGAAGTAAACGGTTCGCTGGTACTTGGCGACAATGGTTCTGTTACGGGCGATGTTCAGGCTACGTATTTTCTTGTTGCGGGTGAGGTGAACGGGAATATTTCTTGTGATACTCAGCTTCATTTTGCGAGTTCATCGAAGATTACAGGCGATGTTCAGGCGGCATCTCTTGTTGTTGACGAGGGAGCGCAAGTTTCGGGGCGGTATATCGTAAGCGGCACAAAAAAAGAACCCGCCAGTCTGGTAGACAAACAAGAATTGCAAAAGATGATTGGCAGCATCGAAGAAAATGAATAGATTTATCATTTTTGCAACAACCATGGTTATATTTTTCACCATGGTTTTTTTCGCGGAAAATATTTTTGCGGAAGAACCGCCCATAGACGTTGTTTTTCTACTTAACACAAGCGATGAAATGAATTTCGCCGACCAGGAACGCGCCGCGATTAATGCGATTACGCAGTTTGTGCGTGCTGTTGGGGTAGGGGAGACGAGGGTAGGCGTTGTTACATCTACGCGGCAAATTCCGCTTAGGCAGCCGGAAAATGATTATGTAATCTCAGGTCTTACCGCTGCTATTGCAACTATTGAATACGCCGGCGGGGAAAGTTTTAACGCGGCGTTTTCAGCGGCGGCGAATATGGCGGCAACACAAAACTCTTTTATTATTCACATAACGCACGAAAACGGGCAAACAGAAAATTCTACCGCAGCGGGAATTCCCGTTAATGCTGTGTTTGTGAATTCAGGTTTGAACGCGGAGGAATTATCGGGAAGGTTTCATCGAATTCTAAACACGCATCGGGCGAATATTGCTGCTGCCGATACACCGCCTGAACCAACACCCGAACCCGTGCCACCTCCGCCGCCCGTAATTCCGCAAGAAGAACCGATTCCCCGTGAAGAAGAGATTCCGCCGCAGGAAGATACTGAGGAGCCGGAAGACATTCACGAAGAAATTTCCGAGGAAATTATTGAGGAAATTCCCGAAGAAATTCTAGCCGAAGAGAACGTAGAAATTGAATATGAGGAAATCCCCCCGGAAGAAATTCCGGATGAAGAAGTTAAAGAAGAACATGAAGAACCTTCAGAAGAAGAATCTCCCGAAGAAGAACCCGAACTCGAAGAACCAACTTACACGTTGTTATTTTCTATGGCATTCATTTCATTAATTGCAGCGGCATTTAGTGTTTTTCGTTTTATGAAAGTGGTGATTTAAAATGGCTGAAAAAACAAAAGAAATAGAGCCGACATACTACGGCGGACAGGCAGTAATGGAAGGCGTAATGATGCGCGGTACAAAAGGCTATGCAATGGCGGTGCGCAAGGTAAACGACGAAATTGTAATAATTGAAAAGCCGCTTTCGACAATAACAAAACGGTATCCTTTTTTAAAATGGCCGCTTATTCGCGGTGTTACGGCTTTGTGTAGTTCTATGGCTGTGGGATATACTTCGCTTTCGCAGTCGGCGGATATCGCTTTCGAGGGCATAGAGGAAGAAGAACCGTCGTCGCGTTTTGAGAAATGGTTGTTTGAAAAAATGGGCGATAAGTTGAACGGCATTATTAAAGGGCTTGCGATGGTCTTTGCAATTGTTCTCGCGCTGGGGCTTTTTATGCTGCTTCCCACTTTTCTTGGGGGCCTTGTCCCCGTGAATATTGCGTTCAAGGGCGCGATTGAGGGTGTTATCCGTATTTTAATTTTTGTGGGATATGTATTTGTTATTTCCCGCTCGAAAGATATTCAACGTGTTTTTCAATATCACGGTGCGGAACACAAGGCAATAAACTGCTATGAAAATAATCTTCCGCTTACACATGAAAATGTTGCTGCATCAAATCGATTACACAAGCGTTGCGGAACAAGTTTTATGCTTGTTGTGATGGTTATTACAATGCTCTTGTTTATGGTTGTGCGAGTCGAGGGCATTTGGCTGCGCTTTGCGTCGCGCATTCTTCTTTTGCCGCTTATTGCGGGGCTTTCGTATGAAGTTTCCGTAAAATGGGCGGGGCGGCGCGATAATTTTCTTGTACGCGCAATAATTTTTCCCGGAATGCTTATGCAAAAAATGACCACAGCAGAACCGGATGAAAAACAAATTGAAATAGCCGTTACCGCGCTTGAGAAAGTGTTGGAACAAGAGAAAGAAGAACCGCAATGCGAACAATCGGTAACGCATTAATTTATGGCGCGAAGCTGATTGGCAATCGCGAAGCGAAATTATTATTGTCGCACGCGACAGGTTACAGCATGAGCGGGGTTGTGCTTCACACGCACAAGGCAATTTCCGACGACGAGTATAATTTGTACTTGTCATACATTCGGCGGCGGCAAGCGGGCGAACCGGTACAGTATATTATAGGGCAGTGGGAGTTCATGGGATTGCCGTTTATTTCGGATAAACGTGCGTTAATTCCGCGCCCTGAAACGGAATTACTGGTAGAGCAAGCGTTTGCGTTTATAAAAAAAATTTCCGGCGGCGAAAATATTATTCGTGTTTTAGATGTTTGCACCGGAAGCGGTTGTATCGCAATTTCAATAGCCCGCTTGACAGATAAATATGTGGAAATAACCGCAACGGATATTTCTCCCGATGCCCTTTCGCTTGCGCGCGAAAACACAGAAAAAAACTTTCTTGAACCCGAGCGAATTAAATTTATTGAAACGGATTTACTTGACGGAGTCTCCGGAGACTTCGATGTAATTATTTCAAACCCTCCGTATGTTTTAAGCAGTGAAATGGAGAACCTCTCACAAACGATACGCGACCACGAACCTCACCTTGCCCTTGACGGCGGCGCGGATGGCTTGGATATCTATCGTCGTCTTATTCCGCAAAGCAAAAACGCCCTTCGACCCGGCGGAGCGTTATTTTTGGAAATCGGTCCCGTCGGCGTAATGGATTTAATGGCGGACGCGGGTTTTGAAAATATAAATTTACTGCACGATTATGCGGAGTTGGAACGAATAGTAACAGGAGTGAAAAAAAATGTTTGACAAACTAAACGAACTTGAAACAAAATTTGCGGAACTGTCGGAAGCAATCTCTAACCCCGATATTATTTCCGATACGAACCGTTTTCGAGGCTTGATGAAGGAACACAGCGACCTTACGCCGATTATGGACGCGTACCGTGAATATAAGCGTCTTAACGCGCAAATAGAGGACGCGAAAACTCTTTTAGGCGAAGAATCCGACGAGGATTTGCGCCAGCTTGCAAAGGACGAAATAAAAGAAGGCACCGATGCGCTGGAACAAATAAGCGAGCAGTTAAAAGTTTTGCTTCTTCCCAAAGACCCGAACGATGAAAAAAACGTAATTGTGGAAATCCGCGGAGGTGCGGGAGGTGACGAAGCCGCGCTTTTTGCGGGTTCGTTATATCGTATGTACGGGCATTATGCCGAACGCCGCCGCTGGAAAACAGAAATTATGTCATCCAACGAAAACGGTTTAAAGGGTTTCAAAGAAGTTGTCTTTATGATTCAAGGCAAGGGAGCGTATTCGCGGCTTAAATATGAAAGCGGGGTTCATCGTGTGCAACGCGTCCCCGAAACAGAATCGCAGGGGCGAATTCACACATCAACGGTGACGGTTGCGGTTCTTCCCGAAGCCGAGGATGTTGACGTTAACTTGAATATGGCAGATGTTCGCGTTGATATTTATCGTTCGTCCGGAAACGGCGGTCAAAGCGTAAACACAACGGATTCCGCAGTACGCGTAACACACGTTCCATCCGGAATAGTTGTTGCTTGTCAAGATGAAAAATCGCAGCTCAAAAATAAAGACAAAGCGTTAAAAATTCTTCGCGCAAGGCTTTACGATATGGAGCAGGAACGTCAGCACTCCGAACTAAGCGCGGAACGCCGCGCACAAATAGGACGCGGCGACCGTTCCGAAAAAATTCGCACGTACAATTTCCCGCAGTCCCGCGTAACCGACCATCGCGTGGGGCTAACACTTCATAGGCTCGATTCCGTTTTGAACGGTGACTTGGATGAAATTTTAGACACCTGCATCACGCACGACCAAGCGAAAAAATTACAGGGCGAGGGGTAGGGGAGTGGCTACGAATAAAGACGCAATTGTTGCGCATTATGAAGATTACACCAGCAGAGCAGGGGAAGATAACCGCGCAACATCTTCACGTTCTGCCGGCTTAGAGTTTCATTACACAAAAAAAGCCATGAGCGAACATATCAACGCGAATACGCGCATACTGGAAGTCGGTTGCGGCACGGGTTATTACGGAATGCATTTCGCCGATAAGTGTAAAGAATATGTAGGAATTGACCTTTTTACGCACCATATAGATATTTTCCAAAAAAAGATTCAAGAGAACGGTATAAATAACTTATCGTGCCGTGTTGGTGACGCTACAAATCTTGAAGGAATCGAGAATAATAGTTTTGATGTAGTCTGTTGCTTCGGGCCGATGTATCACTTACCGCCGGAAGAAAGGGAACTTGTATTTGCCGAGTGTGCGAGAGTATGTAAATCCGGCGGAATTATTGCGGTTGCCTATATAAATAAAATAGGGGCATACGCGAGTGCTTGTTTGAATGACGAATGGCGTTCGATTTATCCGAGCAAAAAGGCCAATGAGTTTATACTTCGGCTGGGTACAGATGATATACGCCCTGGTGTTTTCTATTTCACAATGCCGGAAGAGATGGAAGCGTCTGCCGTTCGGCACGGCTTAACAAAGATTCGTAATTTAGGAACCGATTTTTTTAATAATTCGAACATTGCAAATCAAATGGATGACGAAAAATTTGAGTTGTTTATGGAAATAACAGACGAGATGGTTAAATATGAATCCTGTACCGGAATAAGCGACCATGCCGTGCTTATTTGCAGAAAATAAAATAAAGAAGCCAAATAACCAAAACTTACATTAGCAACGCCTTGCCCGCATGGTTTATAATACGTGCGAAAGGGGCGATACATATGGAATTAATAAATAAATACAGAAACATAATCGGTGTTGCGCTTATTGTCGCGGCGACAGCGGGGATAATTTATGCCTCGTACATTCGCGGAAGAGTGACGCCGGAATTTATGGAGTACGCCGCATTTGTCGGCGCGGTCGAAGAAGGGCGCGTAGATTCTGCAACAATCGGCGAAGGTGCGATGATTTATTTCACGCTCGCCGCAGATGAAGCTTCCGAAAACGCAATTTCATTCACAACAAACAACCCTCGTCGAGAAGATTTTAAAGAGTTCCTTCTAATTAATGGCGTTAGTGTTATGGAAAGCTCGCACTCTGATTTTAATTTTTTTCAAATAGGTTTTACAATCGCGCTTGTGGCGGGAGTTCTTCTTTTTGTGCAAAGAAAGAGCAGTGCGGTTCGGGCGGCGGGGGGGCTTAATCCCGTAATGGTTTCGGCGCGCGAAAGCGAGAAAATGTGCGGCTTCGACGACATTGCGGGGAATCTTGAAGCAAAAGAAAGTGTCCAAGATATTGTGGACTATCTTCGCGAGCCGGAAAAATTTATTCGTTACGGAGCCAGAATGCCGCGCGGAATTTTATTCCACGGAAAGCCCGGCACGGGAAAAACTTTAATGGCGCGTGCAATGGCGGGCGAAGCGGGTGTACCGTTTTACGCGGTAAGCGGTTCGGATTTCGTGCAGATGTATGTAGGCGTGGGCGCGGCGCGAGTTCGCGATTTATTCAAAAAAGCGCGTGAAGCGGGACGCGGCGTAATTTTCATAGACGAAATTGACGCACTCGGAAAAAAACGAAGCGACGGCATAAACGGCAACGACGAACGCGAGCAAACATTAAACGCGTTATTAACGGAAATGCAAGGATTTTCGGAAGGCACGGGAATAGTGGTTGTTGCGGCAACAAACCGTCCGGACACGTTAGACGAAGCTTTAATGCGCCCGGGACGTTTCGACAGACGCGTAGAAATCGGTTTGCCCGATGTAAACGCACGCCGTCAAATTCTTGAATTGCACGCGAAGGGCAAACCCCTCGCGGAAGTAGATTTGGAAAAACTTGCGCAAGACACGGTATTTTTTAGCGGCGCGATGCTTGAAGGTCTTTTAAACGACGCAGCAATCGGCGCGGCGCGGCGCGGCGGTGAAAATATTTTATCGGAAGACATAACTTCCGCGTATTACACCGCGCTTGCGGGCAGTGAAAAAAAAGACCGCAGCCATATTCGTCAGCAAGAACGCGAAATTACCGCGTGGCACGAATCCGGACACGCGGCGGCGGCTGTTCTTACAAACCCGGAAAACCGCGTTGCAAAGGTAACGATTATTCCATCAACATCGGGTGCGGGCGGGTTTTGCGTAAACATTCCGCCGGAGCGCATGTTCTACACAAAAAAGGAATTGCGCCAGCAAATAATGGTATCTCTTGCTGGGCGATGTGCGGAAGAATTGCGTTTTGGTGCAGACAACGTAACAACGGGCGCGTCGAATGACATAGAAAAAGCCACAACAACGGCAATGCAATACATTACAAAGTTCGGAATGGGAACAACTATAGCAGACCGCGCAATTCTGAAAGACGAAAAACGCGTTGCTAACGAGTGCTACGAACTTGTAAACGATTTGTATGAGCAAACTCGACAACTTTTGCAAAATAATTTATGCGGATTAAAAATTCTTGCAGAAGAGCTTTTAACGCAAGAAACACTGGACGGAGACAGGGTTCGGGAAATTTTTTTAGAAGATAATCCAACAAATATCGCTTGACAATTACGCCTACAATGATAAAATCTATGTTAACTGCCCTACAAGTGTTTCTATTTGCTTGTCACGGACTAGAGCAGAACACGGTCAAACCGCAGTTTCCCCTAAAGAAGGAAACCGCGTTGACATATTAAACATAGGAAACACTACTTAAATATTAGAAAAGGGGGTTCCCAAAAGAAAGTGAGTTACCTAAATCGAGGTTTCAAGCCCAAAAATACGCACGAAGAGAGGGCTTGGGGAAGAAGACTTTGAAGGGAGGAATTTAAGTTATGCAGCAAAAACTGCAAAGAAGACGCATTGTAGCTCTCTTTATGGCAATTACAATGGTCTTTTCGCTGTTTTCCGGAGTTGGGCCATTGAATGTCATCGCTACAGGCGGAACCGGTGAAGTTCTCTTTGATTTAAGCACTTGGCTTGAGGGACGAGACGGAGAAATAACGGATAACCTTGCGCCGTTTGTACGCGGCGGCAGCCCTGTTCTGACTGCGACGGGCGGTGCGCTTCGCATCACCACAACCGCAGACTGGGGCGAGGGTGTTGACATTAAGCCTGACGGAGGTTTCCTCGCAGGGGACGTTATCACCTTAACCGCAACGGGAGCCGCTTTGGCACCCGATGGTCAATTAATGTTGCAAATTAATGGTGGTGCCGCTCCTTGGGATGACCAAATGCTAAGACCTTTGGTGAACTTCTCTGCCGATGAAGAAATCAATATGACCGTCACATTAACAGACGACGACATTACAAAAATAGCGGCGGGTAGCGATTTCAACAGTGGCAACGGTATCAGAATCAGAGCAAATAACCCGGCTTCGGGTGAGTTCTATCTTACATCTCTTACAATTTCCCGTCCCGGTACACAGCCAACGCTGACTTCGGTAGCAGCACCGAACCTTGCTGTTACAACAGCGGCGGCTCTTGCGGACGTAGTTACACCGTCAACAGTGGTTGTAACAGCGGATAACGGAACAACATCGTTGCCCGTAAGCTGGGTACTTCCTACATGGAATAACACTGACGGCGCACCGAATATTTTTACATGGACTGTAAATACTACTGGATATGCTATAGCTGCAGATGTTGTCACATCCGGCAATATTACTGTTTATACGTATGCGCCCGTTGTAGCACAACCGGAACCCGGTGACCTTGTTTGGGAACCGAATTTGGTGGGTGCGACTGCGGCAACAAGCGGAAGAAACTATGTAACCAACGCAGCAGGTCAAACTTTAGGCTTCATACTAAGTAGTTCGAGAACCCCGCCCGCAGGGTTTACTATTGTAGAGGATAGTATATTAAGACATCAAAGCGGCGGCGGCGGCGAACGGATGAATATTATTGTAAGGGGAACCGGTACAGGCAATCCTTCGGTAGCCGGGTTCGCGCCGGTAAACGGCAAACATTATCGTGTTACTTTTAATGCTACCGATGATGCAGGTGCTCCGGTTGCCAGTTTAGTATTTCGTCCAAACGACGTAGCCACAGGTGCTGTTGAACCTGTAGCCGGTTCACAGTTCAGCTTTAGCTTCACGTATGACGAAGCAACAGCGTCTAATGACGGAACTCATGGACGCATTGCAATAGCAGTTGTTACAGGCAATGCCGGGACAGTTGTTCGTTACAGCAACTTCCGTATTTACCTTAGTTGCGATTGCGATGCGTGTGGATACTGCTGTGATGGCGAAAACTGCACCGGTTGCGGTTATGAAAATTGCCCCGTTGGGTCTCCGCCATGCCTTCCCGGCGAAATGGTTCCTGTATATAACCTTCAATCCGATATCGCAGGACGGGATATTGGACCTTTAGGCTCAGGTGCAGGCGCAGGAACACCCATATTAAGTACAACACATGGTGTAGCAAACACACACTTGATAGTTGGTGAAGCTGAAGGTCGGCGTCATTTATTGGTAAACCGCACACAAGCCAGTGCTACCCGCGGATTATTGTTTAATTTTACATTCCGCGAAGGCGACGTTTTAGAATTGGATGGTTATCTGATGACAGACGGTCTTGAGATGCGGTTACAGGGACACACAACTACGGGCTGGATGCCTAGCGGTACAGACATGAATCGTGTAGGTGGAAACCGTGTAGGCGAAGAAGACACCGCACCGTTTACAATTGAGTATGAGATTAAGAGCGGTGATTTGACGGCACTGAGTACCGGCCTTCGCGTTATTGCTGATGGTGATACTATCGCGGCTCAATATCGTCTCTATGAATTAAAAGTATTGCGTGACGGTGCATGCGGTAACTGTGAAGACTGCGCTGCTGAACCGCAAACTTTTGAAGAAGCGGTAACAGCTGTAAACGACGCAATAGCAACTATCGTTCCGACTAACTTTGTAACAGAACAAGAAGTAAAGGATACAGTAGAAGACGCAGTAGAAGACCATATAACCGTGACTTGGACTTCAGATGTAGCAATTGTACTCGCAGATGTAGGCGTAGCCGGTTCTATCACAGGCGTTGTGACACTTTCATTGGACGAAGAATCCGAAGTAATCAATATCAACCTTGCAATCCCCTCACTTTCGGACGGTCCGATAGAATTCCCGCCAGGTGTGGTTTACGACCTCCAGCTGGATGATACATTAAACACTCTTCCCGGCGGTGTTGCAGACCATATGATATTCCGTGCATCTGCCGGCGGGACACTCTCCGGTGTAAACAATACAGGTGAAAATAATGCATCTGTGTCTCTTACCAACAGAACCGGAAACGCACACGGAATTGACATTTGCGTTGAAAAATTGAGTGAATTGCTTGTACCGGGCAGGCTCCATCGGTTTGAAATAGAAGGTACCGCAGGAGTCCAGTCGAACTCAGGTTCAGCAACACGGTTTGTGCGTCCCGGTGCTTCAGGTGCGGGCTCGTATCCCGGTGACCCCCTCGGAACCGCAAACCATGTCACATCCGGTACCCGTGCCGGTGGTGCGTTCACATTAACCGTTGCTCTCTCTTATGAGTATATTGCGGCACAAGCTGCCAGTGGAACACGCATCTATAGAATAGGAACAAACTCCGGCGACACAAATACGCAAAATCTCGTTGTTACAAAATTACTAATTTCGTATGAATGTTGCGATGGAAACGGTTGCGAAGACTGCTGCAAAGGCGACGAGTGCGAAGGTTGCGATTACTGCACCGAACCATGTCCTGTTCATACTCCAATATGGGCGTTGGATTACAGCAGAGCAGTACCGGGTGGGTTATTACCTTCCACTGGTAATCCCCCCATTCCTACACTTCGTCAACCAGTGGGTAATCCAGATCCGAATTCACCGTATAGGCCGGGCATTCAAAGCGCACAGGGCGCAAATGTCACTAATGTATTGGATGTAGCCGGGGATGCATTAACATTCACACACAACAGTTTTAATAACTTTTTCATACTCGGTTCAGACCAAGGTACGTCAACCGGTTTTTGGAGTGAAGATGACGGATTCAGTCCTGTTGTAGATACCGAGTACAGGATAGCATTTGATGCTGCGCTTGATGGCGGAATGGCACTGCGCATAGCACCCAACAACACCACCGGCTTAAATGCCGCAGAAGCCGAATGGACTTACCTTCTTCAAGGCGGAATGATGGGTAGCGTTTCCCATACGTGGAAACAAACCGTAGCACCCGGAGCGAGTGGTAACGGTGCTATCAGAATTGGTCTTTCGGGCTCAACTCTAACCACCGTCGAAATCAAAAACCTTCGCATTTATGAAGTAACAGATGAAGACTGCACATGCGGTAACCTCGAAGAACTTTTGATTTGGCCGATAGGAAACACACAGGCAACCTTGGCCAACCACGAAAGAATTAGCGTGATTGGTGCAGGCAATAGCCGTATTCTCAGGTTTGAAATTGACCCAAGAACAGAAAGCTTGTTGCGCGATAACATCGGTGCCTCTTTGGAATTTACTCCGATAAATAGCACTATAAGCGTGAACCGCGCACTTGCCGTATGGACAGACTTGTCCGGTGAAAACACAGACAACTTTGAATTTGCTGTTAACGAAGAAGCATTGGCATCCGGTTTAATAGTCAGGTCGCCCGATTTCGACCCAAGACCGTCAAGCGTGAATCTTAGGCTTACAAGCGAAATGCTGTACAAAGACGGAGAAATTGCAACTGCGATCTATGTGCTTCTTTCACAAGGGCATGGTGCGTGGATTACAAACCCCCGTGCCGATAATCTTGAAATGCTTGGCACAGCAACACTTACAATGCTGTCAGCTAACCCCACAAACATCTCACTTAACATCGGTGCAAATGAATCCGAAATGAGCTTTACATGGTGGACACCAAGCGGTATCGCCAGCGGAGCGGCAGTTCAAGTGGCACCGTATGCAAGTTTGGTAGACGGTCAAATGCCTGCCGAAGCGGCACTAGTTTTCGGAGAGCAAGACTTTACCTTAACAAACTTAAACTTACCTGCGTATGCATTCGATGTAAGCAGGGTAACTGTTCAAAGCCTTGAACTAAACACAAAGTACGCATACCGCGTAGGTGACGGAAGACCCGGTACTTGGAGTGAAATTCACTACTTCAATACTTTCAATCCAACCGAGAGTCATACCGTTATGGTTGTAGGCGACCCGCAAATAGGTGCTTGGAACCTGGGCAGACAGGAATTTAAGTGGACAGACGGAATAGAAAGAGCAATTACAAGAGCGGCTATGCCGGAACATGGTAGCCCGCACAATGGCATAGACTTCATTCTAAATACGGGCGATGTTATATCACCTGCCAACAATATTGACAGAATGAATGTCTATATGCGTCCGGCACATCTTAGAAGCATTCCGGTTTTCACAACCGTAGGAAACCACGATTCAGTTTCACAAGGTGACGGACTGCCGACACTTGGTCTTTTGTCCTTAATTCATAACTGGCCTAATCATAACTGGCTTGGCGGAAATCCCACCAGCATACAGGAGCAACGCCGCGGCGGCGGAAACCACTTCTTTAGTTACGGCGATGTTCTGTATATTTCATTGAACACCAACGTAGTCGACAGGGCAGCCCACAGAGCAACCCTTGAAGCCGCTCGCGCTTCACATCAGGACGCAAAATGGACAATTGCTATCTTCCACCAAGATGTTTTTGGTAACGGAACTGGTCACGCCTTAGGTATGCCTGGAAGCAACAGGCAAAGGATGCTCTACGACCTGTATGCGAACGGTGTTGACCTGGTAATAAACGGGCACGAGCACACTCATTCACGTTCACTCTTTATGGACGGAAGAGTGGAAAACACGGCAGCGAACAGTACGAGACAGCCTTTTATGGACCAAAGGCCGGCTAATTTCGGTGGAAACATTACCGAAAGGCTCGTGTTTGACCCGCATCCCGGTGCATTCATCGCTCCGGTAGGCATACCGTTTATTACTACGGGTTCAGTTTCCGACTTCCCCAAATACACCTCTATATTCCCAGTGACCCCTTGGACTGCATGGACAGATCCCGCTGAATACGACAACTTCCAAAATTATTCAATCATGACAGTTGACGGGGACTCACTTACAATCGAAACTTTCGTTGTTCCTTACACCACAGGCGCCAACAATGCCACCGATTGGAGACCCACGGGTGAGCCGGAAATCATGAGCAATAGCTTAACACTTCGCAGAACCGCAAGGTTTGAAGATTTACAGCTGTTGATTGACGGCACAGACGAGTTGGCACAGGGCAATATAACCAATGATACATGGGCAGAGTTCCAAGACAAAATAACATTGGCAAGGATACTCACCGAAGTATCGGAAGCATCAGACATCCACAAAGCGTATATGGCAATTTATGATGCATATTATAGCCTTGTGAACGACGCCGATTTTGAAAAACTTGACGCATTGGTGAAAGAAGTAGCCGCTGTATTGGCTGAGGCTTCAGAAGGCATATGGGAAGGTCAATATCAGGACGGTTCAATTGCGGAACTCCGTGCTATATTTGAACCCGCCGAACTTGTAAATTCCGTGAGGTTATCTTCACAGGGAGCCATAGACGCGCAATATGCGTTATTGCGCCCCGCATATGAGGAATTCAAGTTAAAAATAAGCGATATATCGCGCCCGTGGGTTCACGTTCACGAAATTCCGGCGGATGAGGTTTATACAATGAACCTGCTTCACTGGATGGATGAAACCATAATGCTGAATATGCCTTGGGAAAGACACGAAGATGTATGGCCAAGATACTTCGCTCACTTCACTAAGCGCAACTTTGCCGGCGGTTCGTTTGGGAATAATTACACCGCCCCGTTAGTAAATGTACCCGCATTCGGTACTATTTTGCGCAACGATGCACGATTCGGGCCTGTGAATGCCTTAGGCGGACGCGGACTGGATACCGGAATTGAAAACGCTGGCGGCGGTCATATAACAAGAACGCACGTGGGCGAATGGATACGGTATGAACTTAATGTAGTAGAAGCCGGTGAGTACCGTGTACGGCTTGGTGCTATTAACCCGCAAAATGCAGTGCAAAGGGTTCTCTTGCGAGACATGAGCTACAACACACTTACTTCCTTTACCATACCCAGAAATCATGCAAATAATCCCAATGTGGATTGGGCAGATGCTCCTATGATTCCGGCGGCAAACAACATCTTTTTACCGGAAGGCAAGTTTATTATTGAAATGTTGTTTGCAAATGGAGAAACGGATTTACCACATGCAGGTCCGACACCTGTAAGCACCGGTATTCCGTCAAACTACCCCGACGGCGCGAATGTTGACATTATCACGTTTGAACGCATAGGAGATATGGAACCTACGGTGTTTGAAATACCGGATAACCATTTCATTCTTCCGCTTCCGCCGAACGATGCAGCAGGTACCTCACGTCGTCAGCGCGGGTGGGGAACTGTAGGAGTCGGCAATGAATGGGGCGGAGTCCGCGAAAGCTCGCTCTCATTAAGAGCAGTAGGATTGGCAACGCACCTTGTACTTGAAGTTGCGGGAAGACCTCCCGGAAATGTTGACGTTGTACTTGCAGGCGATGAAAGACACCCGGTTAATAATCCGGACGGGGTAGGAACGTGGAATCAACAAACGTTCACAATGCATACCACCAGCAGCGTCACTGGTATATTCAACGCGGCAAACAATACGGTTACAATCGACCTTCGTTTGATGGATGGTCATGCAAGCAATGGTGATGTGTTTACACGTTGGAGTGATGTTGAGAACAATACTTCAGCCAGAAGAATCATTGTGTCACACAACAGCGATACATGGGATGAACTGAACGTTATAAGGGCGTACCTGGTTCTGAGTGAGGCCTATGAGGAAACTGTAGAACCGACAGGTTTAACAGCGACAACTCCAACAACAGTAACAATGACTGTCGGCGGAACCGCAAACATCGGAGTATCACTGTATCCGGAAAATTGGAACGTGGATGGTTATGAAGTAGTATGGTCAACACCATCATCAATCGTTACAACAAGTGGTTCGGGTCTTACTATCGAAGTAACCGGTATAGAAAAAGGCGCAACAACAATCACAGCACAACTCGTATCGCCCGGCGCGATTGCGACGGACAGGAATGTCGGTGAACCCATAATCTTCAACATCATGGTTATGGACGGAATTCCCCTATACGAAAACTTTGTAGGAGACGATGCCGACTGTGATACACTTTTAAGAGACTCGGAAGGAAATATAACAGACGTTGTTAATTACAATGTCGCGGTTGCAGCAGTTTCCGGTGAAATCGTAGTTACGGTCACTGTTGAAAACGGTCCGTCCGATTTAGAGCACTACTTTAATGCCAGCTTTTGCTTGAGCGTTCGCGTTGGAGAAAACGCAGACGTGAATGTACCAATACAAGTAAGAGTCCCCTCCATCAAAGATGGAACAGGTTCCGTTACACTTTCTCAAGAAGAAATATTAGCGGCGTGGGGGAGTTTCAGCGACTCAATTGAAGGCAGACGGGAGATAGCCGAATCACGCGGCGAAGACCCTGAAGAAATCAATTGGGAAGAAGTGATTGATAACCTTGAGATAAGGGGTGCGGAAGTAATCCCGGTTTCCGAGGAGAAGGAGGAAAGAGAAGAAGTGAGACAGTTTATTTTAAGCTTGGCAGTAACTGTATTTGCCATGACAACACTGTGTTTTGCCGGCACCGGCGAAACAACTCCCAAAGATCAACTTTGGGCAGCAGAAGCAGCATGGGAGGATGCTTTAAAAGCATTCAACGAATTGGGCTTCTTGGAAGTCTTGGGAGCTGCTGATTTAGCCGACAGCGACACTTGGAATTGGAACGAAGTGTCTTTCGGCACAATGGACATTATAACCCTTCAACAAGCACTTGCTACTTTGAACCAAGCAATTATTGATTTCAAAGACGCACGTGACTGGGGAAAAAAGGAAGACGACAGAAAATTGCTTATCGTTCCCACTGGACGGCAAGCAGTATTCCATCTCAGTAAGGTAGATCTTACAGGCGTTGACGAAGTAGAAGACATTGTCGGACTTCAAGCATCCGGACTGGGTGATGGCGCAGAATTTACTTTCCTTGGCAACGGTGCAATCAATGTCAAAACCGGAACGACAAATTATGCTGGAACATTTAGCGGTATTGACGTTGTGCCCGGAGAATTTGACGGACTTAAACCCGGCGATACGGTTCAAGCTATCATTGAACTTGTAGGAATTCTACCTAGTGCCGCCGGTGCCACCGTTAATAATGGATTCCGCATTGAGCAATCCATAGGTCGTGAACATGCCGGATTGGCGGTAGGAGCAAGACTGCACCCCATAGCAACGGGCAATTACGGCACAATCACCATTGAAAATATCGACCAAGCATGGATTGACGCAAATGCTGATGAGTGGAACTGGGTTGGCACGAGTGCTCCGGATAATATTGACGGACGTGGGCGTATAGGTGAAGCAGTCCCGCCGCGTTTCAGAATAGCCGGACACTTCATTAACGCGCATACCGGTAACGAAGCAACTGACGGCACCGGTGGTTCAGAATTCATCGTACACGACATCTTGGTTCACCGTGCAGAAGCACAGAATCCCGCTGCAACACTTACCCAAGTCGCAGCATTCCCGGGCTTGGTACAGGGATATTCCCAAGAAGTCGCAAATAACGCAACTCGTGGGTTTACCATTCAAAACACAGGCGGAGTTGCCTTAAACGGTTTAACAGTATCAATTACCTCTGGTGGAGCAAACTTTGTTATAGCTGGTGACTCAACCTTTAATATTCCGGTTGGCGGTCAAGCAACAGTCAATGTACGTCCCGTACTTGGTTTATTGGCGGTTGGTTCTCCTCATCAAGGAACATTGGCAATCAGTTTCGGCGGAAATGAACTTGCAACAGCTCAATTGAGCGTTGCCGTAACTACCCAAGCTGATCCACCCGTGATTTCTACCGCATCATTACCCGCGGGAACAGTAGGTCAACCATATGGTGGTACAGGCGGCTTCCAATTAGTCGGAACCGGAAGTAATTTATCTTGGTCGGCAGAAGGATTGCCCGCAAGCTTAACTGTTTCAGGCACAGGGTTAATAACCGGTACGCCAATCGAAGCAGATATAGGCACCCACCCAGTGACAATTACGCTGACCGGTGCATCAGGAACAACACCTGCAGAAGTAACTTTAGACCTTGTTATTAATGCTGCTGGTAGCTTTGAGGTGACGCAACGGTTCAAAGACATTGTAGCTAGAGGTGTGATATTGGGTGACATTACCGGTGACGGAACATTCGGTTCGACAGACGTTCTGCTTACAAGACAGATTGCAAACCCCGGTCACTCAAGAACAGCTGCGTCAACACTGGCTGACTATCCCAACCACGATATGGTTTACTTGTTTAACACATTGCAAGGTCAAGTTTTACCGACTTCTGTATCGGGTAGGTTTGAAACCATTGTGAACCGCGGTGTTATACTGGGTGACATTACCGGTGACGGAACATTCGGTTCGACAGACGTTTTGCTTACAAGACAGATTGCAAACCCCGGTCACTCAAGAACAGCTGCGTCAACACTGGCTGACTACCCCAATCACGATTTAGTATATCTGTATGCAGAATTGGTAAAATTGCTTTCATAGCACTGTAGGCTAAGAGAATACGATAAGTTTGGCGGCATCGTCTCCGATTGAGACGAGACGATGCCGCTGTATTTCTCTTTAAAATCAGTTTCGATGTTGTTTTAGAAGGAAGGGGATATCTGCATGAAACGGATTAACACCAAAAACCGCTTGTTGTCGTTCGTTATAACTGTAATTATGGCAACAGGTGTGTTTAGTGTAATGCCGGTTGCCGTTTCTGCGGCTGATGGTACAATATCATTAGTTCGTATTACAGCACCGGAATCTATATTCCCCGGCTCAGTAGTAACACTAGATGTTGTAATGGCAGAGAATCCGGGTTTTGGTATGATACAGTATTTAGTTCAGTATGACTCGCCGTATGTGACAAACTGGACACGTAACAATATGGATTTTCCTACGACGATTCTTGAGTGGACTCATCGGATTGAGAACGGACAGCGTACTCAATTCATGACTGCTGCACAAGAAAATGAAATGCGGAATGGTATAATGTCTCGCTATACCTTCAGGATAAGCGAAGATGCCCCGGTTGGGGTCGTAATTCCGTTTACCTTCGCGAAGGAAGGTTCACTTGATGCTGTCACCATACAACCGATAGTTATTAATGTTGCAGGAGAATCAATGCCATTAACCGTTGTAGAAGCCCCTAACTTAGACTGGGTAACTGATAGGTTCAGAGCAATTGTAACCAGAGGTTTGGTACTGGGTGATATTACCGGTGACGGAACGTTTGGCTCGACAGACGTTTTGCTTACAAGACAGATTGGAAACCCCGGTCACTCAAGAACAATTGCTTCAACACTTGCCGACTACCCCGACCATGACATGGTTTACTTGTATAACCTGTTACGGAGTGTTCAAAACGGTGTGAGCGGTTTGCCGGATGCTTTGTCAGAAAGAGTTGGACAACTTGTGACACGTGGTTTTGTACTGGGTGACATTACCGGCGACGGAACATTTGGTACAGTAGACGTTTTGCTAACAAGACAGATTGCAAACCCCGGTCACTCTAGAACAGCTTCGTCAACACTCATAGACTATCCCAACCACGATGAAGCATACCTGTTTTTAGTATTACGTGGATTACTTGGTATCATCTAAAGAGAACATGATAAATCGACGGTATCGTCTCTGTCGTGTTTCTCTTGAAATTAAAAGTAGATTTGACTCATAGAGTTTTATAAATCTAAATTTTTCTTAAAAGAAAAGGAGAATGTTTCAATGAAACGGATTACAATCAAAAACCGTTTATTTGCTTTTGTTGTAGCTGTAAGTATGTTGGCAGGTATCTTTACTGCAATGCCGATTGCTGTATCTGCATCTGGCTGTACGATTTCAATGAATGTTACCACGGCAGCTGAAACTATTACGCCCGGTACACAAAACGTGACATTAGACGTTTCAATGGCAGGAAACCCTGGTTTCGGTATGTTCCAGTATAAAATTGAGCATGACTCAGATTATGTACAAAGCTTGACACGTTCAAATGTTGATTTTCCGTCAACTGTTTTAGAGTGGCATATACCGCCTGCTGCAGAACAAGCAGCGAATAAATGGCGGGAAACCCAATTCATGACCGATGCTGAGGGTGGCTTTATCGGTAACGGTGTAATGTCTCGTTATACTTTTACGATAGCAGCCAATGCTCCTGTTGGGCATGTAATTAATTTTACACTCACGAAAGAAGGTTCACTTGAACCTGACTTCCCCTTTGGCGCGTTAGATGTGACTGTAGCAACGCCTACAATTGCAGTTACCGTTGTAGATTTACCGCCCGAGCCGGCTGAAAATGTTACAATTGAAGTTAGCCACAGTGATGCACGTTTCGGAATTGATGAACTTGTTTTAACAGTTTCTCATGATGGTAACGGAACCGATAAGTTCTATTTTGTAATTGCTTACAGCCAAGGAACGAATCAGCCGACCAGAATGGTTGTTGAAGCTGATGTGACAAGCGAACAGACAGCAATCCCAACCGGCTTGTTTACAGCTGCAGGCGCACAAATTTCCGTATGGGCTATGGAAAGCCCACCCTTTGACACTGAAAGTTTGTTCAACAATAACAAGGGTATATATCCAGCAAACTAAAATTACAGACAGGAGGAAAATATAAATGAGTAAACGAATTATTTCGTTTTTACTTGCAGTAACAATGGTCATGAGCCTGTTTGGGTTTTCATTTTCGGTGTCTGCTGCAGAGGCTACTGCGAACTACCCCGGTAGTGGCGGTGCTATTACCTTCAATGTACCCGGATTTGGTGCTGAAGTTACAAATGCGACGGTTGAAGTTAGCCGTTTGCCGGGTAATGATTATGTAATTGCACACAATTTTTCTGTAAACAACGGAGTTTTATCAGGATCGATTCAAGCAGGTGTTCTCACAGAAGCTAATTATGTATTGCGTATTTGGCCTGGTGCGCCTTTAATCGTTCCGGTTCAAAAACCCCCAACAGAACCAACAACTGCTACCGTTACCTTTTCCGCAGGCACGAACGGAACTCTTACCGCAGCAGTAGTAGGCGGTGCCTCAATCACCAGCAGCCCTGCGCAAGTGAATATTGGTGCAGATGTTGTGTTCACCGCAACACCAAACACAGGATTCCGTGTAGCTTCGTGGACAGTGACTGGCGGTGGTGCTGTTACCGGTACTCCTATACCAACAGAAATTACGCGTCCAGTAACAGCCAGTGGACTTACCGTTGCGGTTACTTTTGAAGAAGAAACCGTTAACCCAACAGGTGTAACAGTTACCCGCCGCTCAGGTACAGGTTCTGTTAGACCGAGTGCAACCGTACAGTTTGATGCTTTGGTAACTCCCGCAGGCGCAAATCAAAATGTAATCTGGACGGCAACCAATAACTTTGGTGCCATTCTTGATAGTAGCATAAGCAACAACGGACTATTGACCGTTCCCGCAAATGCTACTAATGGCAGCACGATAACTGTTAGAGCAACTGCTGTAGGATTCAACAATGTTTTCGGAACTGCAACCATTACGATAAATGACAGTGCCGGTACTTGGGATGACGGCGGCGATGGGCGTCGTCAAGGTGGAGGAATTATAGACCCGGGTCTTGTAGTACCTACTCCGACTCCTCGTCCTGACGGCCCGGATGGACCGGATGGGCAACAACCGGAACCGAACTGGGGTCTTTCCGATATGAAACCCGCGTTCCTTCTGTTCAATGACGTTCCCATGAACGCATGGTTCCATGACTTTGTAACAGTAGTTCATCACTTTGGTTTAATGCATGGTGTTGGATACCGCACATTTGACCCGCAAGGTTCTATGACGCGCGCTATGTTCATTCAAGTGCTTGCAAACCTTGAAGAAGCAAACCTTGGAGCATTCGGCGCAGGCACAGCTGCGTTCAACGACATTGCACCGGGCGACTGGTTCTATCCCGCAGTACAATGGGCGCAAAGCGTAGGAATTACCACCGGCGTTGGCGAAGGTAGATTCGCGCCTAACGCAAGTGTAACCCGCGAAGAAATGGCAAGGCTTCTTAACAACTACGCAACCTTTAGGAACATTTCCCTGCCACGTAACGCAACAACACCGTTTACAGACGCAGGCGCAATTTCCTCTTGGGCTGTGGACGACGTAGCGGCAATTCAAGCAGCCGGCATAATCGGCGGTTACCCCGATGGCTCCTTCGGACCGAGAAGAACAGCAACCAGAGCCGAAGTAGCAACAATTTTCGCAATGTACCTGCAAGCAACGGGCAAATACACACCATAATCAATAATATCCGGCTGTTGAGTTTCAACAGCCGGGGTACATATTTCCAAGTAAAAAATAAGAGTATAAGATAAATGAGACGATATTTAAGTATATCGAAGTACCTATAAAAAACCCCCTCGCAGACAATTATTGTTTTGTCTGCGAGGGGGTTTCTGTTTTATAATTCAATTTTCTATACAAAATCTTTTTCACTGGTGTAAGCGCAGCCGTTCTCGTCAATGTCGTCGGCATCCAAGTAATAGTCATCATCGAATTCGTCCAGACCGCAGCTACAACCGAAACATTTTTTAAGCCAGTTGATTTTAATAACGGCTATTATCACCGCAACAATGATTAATATTGCAACACACATTCCAACAATCATGCCGCGTCTGCTGCTTGCTTGCATCTTTTGTGCCAGTCTCCAGTTGTTCATTTTGCTTTCGTCCTTTCGGCGTTTTTTATTTTGATTTTTTTAATCTCGTTTAAATATTCTGCAAAGGCACGCCGCATTATCTGTCTTTCATCGTGAAATTTTAAAAGGTGATACGCTTCGTGTTGCTTGTAAAAGCCCACGTCTGCGAAAAATTCTTCTGCCTGCGGCTTGCAGTAGAATGAATTTGTTGTCATAAGATACCAGTGAACTGTTTTGAAAATAATTTCCTGTTCCGGTGCGGCTTTAAAGGAATATTGAGTTTTCCCCAAATACTTTATAACACGCGCAGAAACGCCGCTTTCTTCTTTAACTTCGCGAAGGGCGGCTTGTTTGTATGTTTCATCCTGCTCGATGTTACCTTTGGGCATAACCCAGCCCATGTGGCGACCGTTCTGATTTTTATACAAAACTAAAACTCTGTTTTTGAAAATCACAACTCCGCCGCAACTTACAATGTTTCTGTTCATTCAACCACCATATTTTTTAAATAGTTTGTGTTTTAACGCGGTGGCTTATTCAAAAAAAAGCTCGTGCGCCTGTCTTTGACATTTCCTCCCAAACGTAACTCGAGCAGTTGGCTCAAGCCAAGCACCCCCGCGGCACATGAGCGAACTTGCTTAGTGCTGCTTTCTTCCGAACCTGACACGATTCACAAGAGCCCATTGCGCAGGACTTGACCGTCAACGCTACTTACACGAGGCAGACTTTAAAAGGAAGGAGCCTAGGAACAGGCATCATCCCTGCTATGGCGGATTGCAGGCTACAGGGTGCCGCCACCTCCCCGACTAGCACGAGCCTTGAACATTATAATCTGTAATTTTTTGGCTGTCAAACATCTAAGAAAAATTCTTAAAAAAATATTTTTAAAAACCGCTTGACAGGGACAAAAAAAGTATCTATAATAGCCTTTGTCTCTCCCGCAAGGGAACAGACAAAAGCTTGTGAAAACCCAGTTATATTCATAAAGAACAGGTTCTCGCAATTGCCCCTTGAAAACAGAATAACCACGAAAAGAAA
>Ga0131853_10000896_pt1 | contig 53720 bp, 46 predicted proteins | sample TergutLab28metaG_FD_92764 | JGI IMG/M metagenome (GOLD analysis project Ga0131853, IMG submission 92764) | Labiotermes labralis P1 segment gut microbial communities from Petit-Saut dam, French Guiana - Lab288 P1 (version 2) (version 2) | ecosystem: Host-associated > Arthropoda: Insects >...
GAAATCTTCTGGCTTTGGCTGGGTTGTGGTCTTCTTGCGGGAGGTTAGGATTTTGCCTTTTTTACTAATCTTTGCTGAGTATTCGTATCCTGTGTCCCAAGCGTGGTACTGTTTAAATGCTACGCCGAAAAGCCCATCTATAACGGGTTTTAACTCGCCAACGGTGAAATTGCTGTGGAAGACTTGCTTTTTTGTGTACATGCTTAATTGGAATTTGTCATCGTTTCTATTTGCTTCAGCACGGGTGTATGTGTGGGCTTGTGGGGTTTCACTGGCTACGGGCTTTATTGGCTGGCTTAAGACTATTTTGTATACGTTTCCATTTAGTACAGATGATGGTAGCCCTTGGATTTCTAGTTTTGTTTGCATGGCTGATCTCCTTATTTGTTCTTAGGCCAGTATACATTAAGAAAACGGATTTGTGCTGAATTCATAAAACCTTTGCCAATGAAGCGGCTTACTGCTGGTCCAATCATCAGGAAGGCGCTCATCGACAGTCAAAACCAAAACATTGTAAAATCCTGCCTTACGCGATATCATAGTACATATAACACTTAATGTTTTAAAAAAATAGGAGCCTACAAATGACAAAAAGAAACGACAAAGCCACATTAGTCTTCATGATGATTGTAGCCCTTAGCGGCTTAGCCCTTGGGTTGTCTGACAGCGTTATGTCAAATTATTTCCGCGATGCGTACGATGTAGACGCTTTTCAGCGCGGGCTTATCGAGTTCCCACGTGAGATGCCGGGGGTTATTAGTGTACTTATAGTGTCGGGACTAGCCTTTTTGGGCAATATTAGGCTGGCTATACTGGCACATATACTTAGCATTATTGGGATATTTGTGTTGGGATTTGCATCGCCGCCGTTTATGGTTATGCTCATTTTCTTGTTTATTAACTCTCTTGGGATGCATATGTTTTTCCCAATCTATGACAGTATGGGGATGTCGCTTGCAAAGAAGGGCGATTTTGGTACAGTTATGGGGCGGTTTAACGGCCTTCGTACAGCATTTTCATTGTTGGCGGCTATTATTGTGTTTTTTGGCTTTAGCAGAGGCTTTTTTTCCTTTACTTCGCCGGTAATAACCATTTTTGTGATTGCGGGTGTTTTGTTTACTGTTATTCTCTTTTTGCTGCTAGCAATGCGGCGGCATGCAGATGATGTTTCGGCCACTAAGTCACGATTTGTTTTTAATAAGAAATATTCGAAGTTTTATGCGCTGGCCTTTCTTTTTGGGGCGCGGAAACAAATCATGTATGTTTACGGGCCATGGGTGCTTATAGAACTTTTGGACTTTGGTGCAGACCGCATGGCCTTACTTATGATTGCCGGGTCGGCTGTTGGGATATTTTTTATACCTGCGGTGGGACGCTGGATTGACCGCTTTGGCGCAGGTAAAATAATGATAATAGAGGCTATGGCTTTCCTAGTAATTTATTTCGGTTATGGTGTAATTAGCGTAGGAGTTACAGATGGAGCGCTGTTTGGTATTACATCTTTTGTGGCGCTGGCTGTGGCTGTAAATCTGGTTGACCGTATAGCCATGCAGTTTGGCATGGTGCGTTCTATCTACATGCGTTCTATTGCGGTGATACCAGAGGACGTTACGCCTACTTTGGCCTCAGGCATGGCCATTGACCATATTGTAAGCATTGTGAGCGCCATTTTCAGCGGGTTTTTATGGTGGGAATTTGGTCCGCAATATGTCTTCGTGTTTGCTGGGTTGTTAGCGCTTGCTAATATGCTGGTGGCCATGTGGATTAGAAAAGAGGAAGCGGTTTAGCAATGGGATATTTTTAAGATTAGCAGGAGGGGAAAAATGATGAAACTCCCAATACAGCTAGGCATAGCCACCGCGGCCGCACAAATAGAGGGCGGCGGCATACGTCACATTTGGAGCGACTGGTATAACAAGGGTCATATAAAAGACGGTTCTAACCCGGCCCGTGCCTGTGACTACTGGCAGCGCTGGCGTGATGACGTAAATTTGATGGCTGAAATGGGCATAAAAATCTACCGCTTTAGTATTGAGTGGGCGCGGCTAGAGCCGGAAAACGGTTTCTATGACGGAAGCGCTGCTGTACAGTACCGTGAGATGATACTGTATATGCAGGAAAAAGGCATAGCCCCATTGCTGACGCTGCATCATTTCACACATCCCATATGGTTTGAGGAAATGGGAGGTTTTGCTAACCCCGAGAACATCGCGGTCTTTCTAAAATTTGTAGCCTATGCTATACGTACATTTGGAGATTTGGTAGATGAATATGTAACAATCAACGAGCTAAATGTCTTTGCTATACAGGGTTATTACACAGGAGAATTTCCGCCCGGTACAAAAAGCGTTAAGATGGCGTTAAAAGTAATGAGCATTATGGCTTGCTGTCATGTGCGGGCTTATCAGCTTGTGCATCAGATGCGGCAAGAGATGGGCTATACCAATACAAAAGTAGGCTTTTCCCACCATATGCGCGTATTTACCCCGGAAAATCCTATGAGTAAATGGCAGGCAACCTGTACCAAAACCATGGCATGGCTATTTCAGGGCGCATTGGCTAAAGCCTGCCTGACGGGCCGCTTTTCTGCACCGATAAAACGCTATGGAGAAATAAAATCTGGCGAATATTCGGACTTTTTGGCCCTAAACTACTACACCCGCACTACTATCACAGGTATTAAGTACGGTATAAAGGCGGATGTTCCTAAGGATGACCTTGGTAATGAAATCTACCCTAAAGGCATAGCAACTTGTGCCGCGAAGCTATATGAAATGCTGCCGCGCCCCATCTACATTACAGGAAATGGCACATGCGATAATACCGATAGCTTCCGTAGCCGCTTTATATATGATCACCTGTGGGCATTGGCGAAATCGAAGCTACCAGTAACCCGCTACTACCAGTGCTTTACCGACAGCTTCGAATGGAACGAAGGTGAAAGCAGCCGGTTTGGGCTGGTGCATGTGGACTACAATACACAAAAGCGTACGATAAAAAGCAGCGGGCGGTTCTATATGGAGATGATAAAAACCCAAACCATTGCGCGGGAAATGTTAGATTCTGATACAGAACATAAATAGCCATTTCGATATAAAAGCTTGATTGAAATGGCTATTTACTAGGAAGGCATTTCAATTGAGAATGATAAAACCGTCACTTTCAATCAAAAGCGCTATATATTGCGAATAAAGGGCGAAATTATATGAAAGCGTGTTTAATTTTGGTGTTAATTGGCACAGCGCCGCTTCCGGCTGGGTTGGTATTTCAACTCAGTTTTTTTATTTGCCGATTTTACGAATACCGTATTTATTACTTAGATTTATTCCTGTAATTATACGATTTTCGCATTTATGTACTATCGCTTTTTGCGTTCAGCTGTTGGCTTCGCTGCAGGGCGCAAAACGGGTGAGGGCTAAAGATCCTTTGATGTCACCGTAATACAAGCGGAAATGCGTTGGTGTTTAATGGCAGCGAACTGCTTAACATTCTCAAAAAAGCTAAACTCCCAAAAGCGGCTGAATTTTTACTATACCTAACCGGCTTGGATTGATAAAGAACTTTCATATTTAAAATAGGGCAATGTCTCATATCAACTCCGATATCACTCTTAATTGACAAGGGCAAGGACAAATAAACCCGAAAAAAGACGGGATTGTTACAATAAAAATATATATACTTTTTTTGAGGCGATAAAAATGTACTGGATTAATGACACTCAAAACGCTATAAACTTTATTGAAAATAATCTTTTAGAAGATATCAACGCTGATGATGTATCTAAGCATATACACTCGTCATCCGATCATTTTCAAAGGACGTTCAATATTGTGACAGGTATTTCTATTAATGAGTATATACGAAACAGGCGGCTTACGCTTGCGGGGGAGGAAATTATAAACACGCAGGCGAGAATACTCGATGTTTCAATGAAATATGGCTATGATTCGCCTGACAGTTTTACCAAAGCCTTTACACGGTTTCATGGCGTTACACCTACGTCTGCAAGAGCAGCAAAAGAAAATCTTAAGCATTTTTATCCGCTCTCGATAAAAATATTTATTAAAGGTGGTTTTGGAATGAGCAGGAAGATTATCTCTAATATACCCGAAATTGATAACAATGGTAATGAGGTTGATTATGTCTTTAATCTATTGCAAGCGGTTTTCGCCATAATGGGGACAAAAGTTGATAAATCAGAGATAGCCGTACACAGTGGCATTGCTAACCGCTTCGTTTGGGTACCCGGAAGGTGGGCAGGCGGTAATGAATCAATAGAAAGTACCAATGAAACGCCGTTTGAAACCGAAATACGCATATTTAAAACCTTCGGATGGGACGCAAGATATATCACCGTCTTGCGCGACGGCAGCAAAAAGCCTCTAAACACAGACAACAAGCAAATCAGATATGATTTTGTTGATGCCATTGACAAAGATTATCCCGTTTTGTACCGAACTGTACATTGTAAAAGGCTTAACATAATAATCGGTTACGAAGATAATGGAAGTAAAATCATCTGCAAAGATGCGGTTGAGACTGCGGGTGTTAATACAAATTCTGAAACGGTTTTCCGTGACAATTGGGAAGATATAATAACGGAGTATATTTTGTTAAAAGAAAAAACCGAACCTGCCCCCGAACGTGAAAGAGCGCTGTGTACATTAGAGTTGATTGTTAATCGCGCCCGCAGTACAGATTATATCTGCAACAAGAAAGTCGGCTTAGCCGCATGGGAATCGTTTCTGCATGATTTGGAGTTTGACGATTTTTCGCAGTTAACCCATGATGAAATAAGGAGACGAATGGGTATATACTGCGATGGTTTGTGTCAAATATGGGGGCGTAACGCGTCGCTGCCATATTACCGCCAATTGGCCGAGAATCTCGCGGAATGGAGGGATGAACTTGCTGCAGCTGTCACCGCTTTGGATGCCTGCGCCAATTACGGCGGCTTTCTGTGGACGCAAGGTCATAGCTTTGATGAAAGTGGATATGAGAAATTCCGCGATCCTGCCGCACGCAAGATACTTGCAGATGAGGGGCGCAAAGCGATGCTAATGGACATGAAAGCAGTGGAGCAGTTTGAGAAAATACTTGCGAAGTAAGGGATGTATGTAAGTATTGATATTTAACAGCTTAAAAATGGATGCTTCCTTATAAGGCATCCATTTTTTATGTAGATTTTTTATTAAACCTCTTGACCCTGCCTTTAGGGAAGCAAGTATTATATATTTAGGCAAATTAATTGCCAAATAAAACATATTATAATCAGAGAGAGGTAAAATCATGAGCAACCTTATCAAAATCAAAGATGTGTCAAGCAAGTATGATGTAACCGCCCGTACATTGCGCTACTATGAGGATATGGGCCTTTTAGCCAGCACCAGAAGTGACGACATTGCGTACAGATTCTATGATGAAAATGCTATAAGGCGGCTTGAGCAAATACTTATCTTGCGCAAGCTAAGCATTAGCATAAAAGATATCCAGTGTATCTTCAGCGCAGAGCGTTCGGATGTTGTTTTAGAAGTACTAGGGAAAAAAGTGCAGAACATAGACGACGAAGTTGCCCTTTTGCATGAGTTGAAAGAAATTGTATTGGACTTTATACGTGAAATCGAAAGAGTTGATTTTATGGAAAACTCCGATATTAAACTACTGTATGATAAGGCAAAAGAAATTGAGACACAATTTATTAGTGTCGATTATATTGGCAAGCCCTCCAATGTTAGCCGAATGATTGAGATAACAGAGAAGCTTGACAAGAAAATCCCGGATGTAATGATAGTTAATATACCTAAGTTTAGAGCGGTATCAGGAGATATAGACGAGTTAATGGCTTGGGCCGGGGAAAAAAGCCGTAATGGATATTTCAAAAATGTTATTTTCGATTGCCCTGATTTTTTGGTAAGATATGACGAGGATTCTGAATATATTATGGCTATAAATGATAATATAAGTGAACTAGACACGGCCCCGTTTAAGATTATCGAATTTATTGGCGGTGTCTATGCAATGGCAATGAGCATCAATGATGATGACGAAAGTATAGGCAAGGTTGAATTTAAAATATGCGAAAGGCTAGAGAAAAGCACGAATTTTGAATATGATGATAGCCGGGGCGTTTTAGGAACTATGCCTTATTTAGATGAAACTGAAGATGACATAATAAAAAAAGGGCTTGGCTATTATCAGCTTCTTAGGTTTGTGCCAATAAAATTAAAGGAGGCTTGAACTTATAAATGATAAAACACGATATGCGACTCGAATCATTGACTCCGAAAAACAAGATAAAAACGAAAATTGATGATGGCGAACTTCATGTGCCTGCGGAAGAAGCAAACCTTGGCAAGCACCGGCACCACATCTGTGTACCGGGTAAATATATATTACCATTCCGTATTGATATGGAGGTCAGGATTAAATATTTCAAAATCAATCAAGTGGCATCGCAATTGAGGTTGTATATTAATAAAGGAAATGTATACTTCAATGGCGGTCATACAAGCATTTCTGATATTCTTACAGGCGACGATGTATTACCGGATTTTATATGCCACAACTTTATACCTTCTAAGGAATATGTTAATGTATCCGTCATGTTCGGTTGTGAAATCATGTGGGTTGCCGTGGATGGCCAATTTTGTTTTTCATCTTACAAGATGCCTTATATGAGACTGATGCGGGAAAATGCGTTGCTTGACAGCCTAAGAAACGGGGTTGATATAGCCATATGTGGCGGAACAGCTACAAGGCTGTCTATAAAATCGTTAGCAATTACCGAATACGAAGATGACGAACCGGACATGCCGGCAGAATTTATGGATTTACCCGAACTATCCGAGTTTGAATTATTTGTTAAGGGCTTGCCTTTCGAAATACAGGATGAAATGTTCAAAATGGATGAATTCCTACTTAGCGATTTAAAAAGCAGTATGAAATTCAGAAAATCAATAAAAAATGGCATTTTAACATATAAGTCATCCTGTGGATTCCGGTATGAAATCAAAGAATACGGAGCCGGTGAAGAAATTTTAACATGTTGGGCGCAAAGCCCTAATAAACCTGATTACACAAATGCTGTTATTAATAAGTTGGCGGAATCATCGCCGGTGTTTGCGGAAAAAATTTTCAATCGCATACATGGGTGTGAGGTGCATAGCCGAGGATGCAAAAGAACAGTAACATATGAATTCATGGGTAAAACAAAGCTATCATGCTGCGGCAGAATGCCAATAAAAATGGATTCGTGCGGGTTTGACGATTTAAGAAAATTTATATCGGCAGCAAGTGAAGTTGTGTAGCCGCCTCTACAGACAAACTACAGATTAACAATGTATCCTCTCTTTCGGTGAATGCGAATTACTTCGTTAAACCGTCAAGGGAGGATTTTTATGTACATTATCCTTGAATATAAGCGAAAGCCCCCGCCCCCGCTATTGCTGATGAGGTTGTAATACAGCTTCTAAAGCGGTCGTTTTATGAAATATCCTTTTTCCTGCCAATATTTATATGAGTAATTGCCCGTACCTACATATTTTTTCACGATAAACTTTGACATATGATAAAAGAGTATTGTTGAGAAGTAGGGGCGTTTCATTTTTGTTCTGAAAAATTTCTGCGCAGATTGACGAAGCGGCTTTTCGTGTTTCACTTGTATCTTTTATGCATTTTATTCCACAAGTTTGTGTACATACGAATACCGCGCATATAAACACGATTTATCCCCCAATGCTTTAAAACTTTTTTGATAGGCTTAATGGCGGCAGTTGAGCCTGAGCCGGTTGAAATGATAAAAGCCTTTTTGGTAAAAATCTCTGCTCTTGGAGATACAGGAAGCACTAAGTAGTCTAAATGGTAAAATAAATTTTTCATAGAACCCGGCATGCTGCAGGCACCGTAATGAGGTGTCGTGAAAACCAACGCGTCAGCATCAAGAATCGCACTAATTATCGGGCTTCCATGAAATACTGTAACTTTCATTGATTTCCACCTCACTTGAAAATTACTTAAAAAGGCGTTAGGAATCATGTGGTTTTCTTAATCACAATATCCTAACGCCCGTATTTACATTAATGAAATACAATCATCAAGCAATTGCATCCATTTTAACAGCATAATAATTCTACAAAAAATAATCCGCTAAATTAGCTTTAGCATCAATAAACGGCTCAATCATAGGCAGCTTAGAAGTGATAAGCGTTGCCACCCCAGGGCCATGCCCGCTGCCGTGGCAATCCCCATGCACCACCACGCCAATAGAACAAGCCCCGGTGCGGTAGCTATAGCCATAACGGTTATCCGCATTTTGAATAGCTACAATATCACCAAAGCGTAAATCATTTAGCCCATATTCATCAACTGTCACATCGTCAAAAAGCGTAATGTCATAATCACCGGAAGCGGAAGTAGAAGCCCCCAGCCCCGAACCCATAATTGCAGCAGGTACAATTTTAGCTACGCCGATTTTTAGTTTGCCATCAACTTCCTGTATGTTCATTTTTTCAAAAAGCACGGGTGACATATTCCTTAAAATAATATCGGGGTAATCCAAAAGTGCTAAGCCTTGGCCTACAGCTTTTACACCGATATTATCATCGATATTTAATTTCTCTAATGTTTCCTCAGGGAAATAAATCATAACATGGTCGCACCCGCCATGCTTGCCGGTCACAAAGCCTTTTTCGCCTTTAGCGTCGCCGCTTTTAATAGTAGCTTCGTTGCCTATGCAAGCAAGCATCTGGTATGAGCCGTTGTGGTCATTATCTTTGTGACGTGTAGAAACGCCCGGTTCCAGATGATCCGCGGCCCAGCCTACGCACGGGTCGCCTATTTTTGCGTTATATACAATCCCGCCCGTGCCGGGTAGGAAAAATGCCTGCCCGTTCACATCAATGCGAGCCCGCCCACCAAACTTAGGGTGCCAAACAACCCCGGATACAGACATGATGGGTAATTTATCTGCGTTTGTTCTTAGCATGTAAATGCCTCCTTTTGGTGTGTTACGTTTCCGGTTTTGCCATTTGTACCAAAACCGGATTTTATGCTACTTATACTTCGGTAACCAATTGCCGTGTTCTTCAATTAAATCATCAACCATTGCACAAATATCGTCTAAGCTTAACGTTGCCGCTGTTAGCGGGTCCAGCATTGCCGCGTGGTATACATGTTCTTTTTTAAGCGTTACGGCAGCTTCTATAGCACATAAATGTACGTTTACATGGGTCATGTTCATGGCGGCCAGTTGTACCGGCAGGATGCCTACATCACACGGGTTAACTCCGTAATTATCAATCATACACGGTACTTCTACACAGGCTTCCTTGGGTAGGTTTCTAATCAGCCCCCCGCCGTTAAGCACGTTGCCGCCTATTTTTAGCGGAGTGCCTGTTACCATGGCTTCCATTATATAAGACGCATACTCGTGGCTGCGGTTGTGCGGCCTTGATGCTGCTGTGGCTACCAAGCTTTCATAATCTCTTGCCCATGCCGCAATCTGGCTTACGCAGCGGCAGGGGTATTCGTCCAACGGGATATTAAAGCGGTCTATAAGTTCCGGATAGCGATGTTTTATAAACCATGGGTTGTATTCGGCGTTATGCTCGCTGGACTCTGTGCAGTAGTAGCCAAGCTTGGAAATGTATTCGTAACGTACCATGTCATTATGCTTACCGGCAGCGTTTTTGGCGGCGGCACGTTCTCTGATTTCCGGATATAAGTCGTTGCCTTGGTTGTCTTTTAATTCTAGCAGCCAGCCCATATGGTTTATGCCTGCTATCAACTCTTTGCGGCCTTCGGCTCTGTCACCCATTCCTAAACCGTGCAATAATCCTCCTGAACATGCTTGAACACTATGGCACAACCCCAAGGTTTTGATGCCTGTGTAGCGCTGCATAAACCCGCATATTATTGACATTGGATTGGTGTAGTTTAAGAACCACGCGTCTGGGCAGACTTCTTCCATATCCCGTGCAAAATCAGCTACAACAGGTATAGTCCTAAGGCCGCGCATGATGCCGCCTATGCCTAGCGTGTCGGCGATGGTTTGCCTTAGGCCGTACTTTTTAGGAACCTCGAAGTCTGTGACAGTACAGGGTTCATACAAGCCTACTTGGATTGCGTTGACAACAAAATCTGCGCTTTTAAGGGCAGCTTTACGGTTTTCCACACCCAAATACGCGGTTATTTTTGCTTTACCGCCTAGGCCTTCGTTAATGGCCCCCATGATGACTTCACTCTCTTTTAGACGCTGGCCGTCGATGTCGTAGAGTGCTATCTCACTGTCGGCCAGTACCGGCGAACACATTGCGTCACCCAGTACATTGCGGGCGAATACGGTGCTGCCCGCGCCCATAAATGTAATTTTTGCCATTTGCCAAACTCCTTATAATTGAAATTTACACAGCCATAACAAAAGTGGCAATAGCCACCGAATGCACAACAGAAGCCGCATTAACAAACAAATGGAACACAGAATGCATATACTTTTTACGTTTGCCCATTGCGTAAAACAGCACGCCAACCGTATACAGTACCCCGCCAACAAGTATTAGAATAAAAAAAGGCGCGCCCAGCACTTCCACCAACCGGCGAATCCTAAAAACAGCCATCCATCCCATGCCAAGGTAGCATACCAACGCAAACACTTGAAAACGCTTCCTGTTAACAGCCGTAAGCGTAATGCCTAGAATAGCCAGCCCCCAAATCATACCAAAAACCAGCCAAGCGTCCAACGGGTATACCATTCTAAATCTGTTAAGCAAAATAGGCGTATACGTACCCGCGATTAATATATAAATCGTACAATGGTCAAGCACTCTAAATACCCGTTTGGGCAGGCCGATATTAAGCCCGTGATAGATGCTGGACATCGTGAATAATAAGATTACGGTAAAGCCATATATTATGCCGCTTGTAATACCCCATGCGTTGCCATTAAGGCCCGCGACAATTACGCAAGCTAACATTGCTACAAGGCCAAAACCTCCACCTACTATGTGGGTTATCATATTAAACCGCTCTTCTCCGCGGGTGTAGTTTGGCAAGTCGTGTGTGGTTACAGGTTTAGAATCGGTCATGGGCGTTCTCCTTTTTGCATCATTGCGAGTGTTTTATTACATTGTGAGTATTTTACTTGTATGGAGGGGTTGCGTCAATTTTTTGCCCATAGTGAACCATAGTAAAAGCCTTTGTCCCGAGTATCAAAACCCGATTTGTGATAGACTGTGGCACACAGAAAGGAAGGATGACGTGAAATACGCAATTATTTCAGACATACACGGCAACTACCATGCGTTAAAGGCGGTTCTTGAAGATGCCAAAGCCCAAGGGGCAGATATGTACTTATTTCTAGGCGACTACGCCAGTAATTTCCCATATGGGAATGAGGTTGTCGAGGAAATCCGCAAAATAAAACCCGCTACAGTAATTAGCGGGAATGGTGAAGGGTATTTTAGCTATTTACTAGGGCGCGACCCACAAGAGTTAAACGATGAGCAGTTTAAGCCTACATATTGGGGTTATCACTCTCTTTCCACAGAAAACTTAAGATATCTGGTAAATCTTCCGGAAACGGCTTCAGTCAAGGACGGTAACACAAACATTCACCTAGCCCATTCAATGGGGTTGTTCTATCGCTCGCCTCAAGTTGAGTTATTCCATCCTCAGCATTTTCGCACCCATATGACAGCCTCACCATTTTCTCATGAAGAATATCTTAGCCGCGCGAAGGCGGCTTTACTTTCTTGCCCAAAAGCCCTTGTAGAAATCCATGCCATGCCTAAAGGCATATATTTGTTTGGGCATAACCATATGCAGTTCCATATGGAATACGAAGGGCGGATATTTATAAACCCTGGCTCTTGCGGCGAGCCGCTTAATTGGGACACCCGGGCATCGTATACGCTTTTAAATAAAGACGGCACCGGCCATGTTGTGATGGAACGGCGCGTTATATATGATTTGGATTTGGCTGCGGAAGGGCTTGATTCATCAGGTTTCACCGCCTACGCGCCTAAATGGAGCGAGATAATGAAGCTAGATTTAACCACGGGCAAAGATTATTTTTCCCCTTTCGTGATGCACATAGTTGAAACAGGTAGCAAAATGGGAGAAACCACGCAGCCAGTAAGCAATGAAGCATGGAATGCGGCAATAGCGTCATGGGACTGGAAACATATACATTAATTTGAATCAACTACCCATAACGGTTTTGATACTAATGACTAAAGCGATTTATATAAGCTGCAAAAACGCAAGCCCAATCAATATAACACCCGCCAGCCATGAAATATTAAAACGTAAACTTCTGGCGGCCTTGTTACCAAGCATACAGCCAAACCATAAAGCCAGCCCATTGGCCAGCAGCGAGAATAGTACAACAGCCCAAACATTAAACCCCAAAAGTGCCGCGCCAAACCCTACAGCGAAACCGTCCAAGGACAAAGATACTGCCAAAACAGTAGCTTCTTTTGATGAAATGCTTTTAGACGCATCAACATCAGCAACTTCCGGGTCAGCGTAAAGCCGGAGTATAAGCTTGAAGTTAAACAGCGACAGTTTAATCTCCTTATTAATATCAGAATGCTTACGTATGATGGATTTCGTAATAGAGTCGAGCAATTTGACAGCACCAATAATAAGAAGAATTGTGAAAGACAAGCCCACAGCAACCCACTCAGGGATATGCTGCAATAAAACAGAGCCGAACGCAAAAGATAGCCCTAAAGCGGCGGTACATATAACAGTTATAATCAATGCTGAAACCGGCAGAATCCTAATTTTCTTGCACCCATACGCAAAAGAAGCCGCAAAAGCGTCCAGTGACACCGAAAATGCCAACGCTGCGGCCCCCAATAAATAAAAAAACATCAACACCACTCCATACGATTCGTTGCACATCGGTGCATTATATGCTCAAATCCTATGCAGTGATACCGCCATGCAGTAATGAAACTCTGCACCGATATCCCGCAAAACGGCGGCATTTCCGCCGCGCCGGGGCGGGCGCCCGCAACGTAGTGAGGAAGCGCAGCGGGGTTAACCCCCGCGAAGCGGCGGGGTTTGGGGGCAGAGCCCCCATTTTAATAAAATAAAAACACAACAAGTATAGCCAGCGCAAATATATAGTACAGTGCAAAATATTTAAGTTTAGCCTGCTTTATAATGGTAAGCATGATGTTAATAGCAAAATACCCGGTCACAGCGGCGGTAATAAGCCCCGCTCCAAGATTTACGAAGTTTAAACCCTCAAGCAACTCCGGGTCTGCAATTATGCGGCTTGCCCTAAACGCCATAGCCCCAACAGCCGCCGGGACAGACATAAGAAACGAAAACTTAGCAGCACTTTCCCGGTTTATGCCTCGTGCCATGGTAGCCGATATTGTACTGCCTGACCGGGATATGCCCGGGAATACCGCTGCAGCTTGGGCGCATCCAACCAGTACCGCGTCAATAAAACGGATTCCCTCGATATCCCTATTGTTATTTTTGAGCCTGTCCGAAAACAATAAAACCACACCAGTTATAACAAATCCTACAGGCAGAAAATATATTGCATGGAACATAGATTCAATAAATTCTTCAAACAGTAATGTAACAACAATCAAAGGTATAGTTGCGATTATCAACAGTGCCGTCATCTTCTGGAATGGATTCTTCACCAATTCCCATATATCCTTGCGAAATACAAATAAAAGCGGAAGCAAACTTCCCATATTAAGGACGATGATAAACGTAAGATTATCTTCCGCAGTTATGCCAAAGATATGATGAAACACTAACAAATGCCCCGAACTAGAAACAGGCAAAAACTCTGATATGCCCTGTATAAGCCCTAAAATTATGGCTTCAAGCAAACTCATTTATTATAAATCCTCCATGTCCCGTTGCCCACGCCCCAGCATTATACTCAAGTTGCCATTGCGAACCCGCAACTCGTCCAAAAATTCCTTGGGTATAGAGGCAGATTTCATGCGTACAGCATAAGTCAGTTCATACAAACTTCCCATTTGTGTAGTCCTGACATTTTCAAGTTCCGCGCTTATTGTATATTTCTCAAGAACATCGTCAAACAGGCCCTCATAGTCCAAACTTTCGGGGATTTTTATGCGTAGTTTACGATAATTAAACTCCCCACGGCCAAAATTAGTGACAGTGAGTATCAGGCTTGCGCCGCCAATAATAATCAAAAACATGAACGCGAATAGCAGATACCCCAACCCCGTAACAAACCCAAGCCCCATAGAAAGGAACAAATGCCCGATATCACGCGCGTTGCCCGGTACAGAGCGGAAGCGTATAAGGCTGAATGCCCCGGCAAGGGCCACCCCAACGCCGATATTGCCGCTTGCAAGCATTATAACAATCTGCACTAACGCCGGCATAAGTACAAGAGTAGTGGCTAAGCCTTGGCTATACGCGCTTTTGTATTTGTAAACCTCGGCAACCCCCAATCCCAAAATCAAAGAAACGAATGTACATATGGCCAAAGCCAAAGGCATAGACATATCACCGTAGGTTATACTGCTTGACAATGTTTCAAACATTTACTTTCTCACCTTTCTGTACGGTAAAATCGGTGAAACATGTACCGTATTTTGAATAAGATGTCTTATATATAGCATTGCTGCTTAAAATCCTGCTTAACCATAGTGGTATGCCAGTACGGGTTTTTATCTCCAGTATTTGCACGCCTTCATCCAATACTTCCAGCCCTTCTTCGGGGTGATAGAAATCCAGTTTGTCACATCTGTAGCGGACACCTGTGTCAAAAGTTACCCGCAAGCCTTCGTCTTCTATTCCTGAGAACGCCGCACGCCGGAAGGCTATATACATTTTTGCCCCTACAGGGTTTACATGCATATAGAAGGCTAACTCACGGGCAATTTGCTTGTCTTCTTTTGCCAGTACATCCCGCATTGGCTGTGATAATAAGGATATTGGCAGGGCGACACGGCGTTTGTTAACCTCGCCCATGTATTTCTTTTTAAGCTCTAAAAAGACGTTGCTAGTATTGTCAGGGATGCCATAGCAGCGTAGGCGCAGCTTCTCCTTGTATAGGGGCTTGTCCATAGATTTGCTAATAACGTCCCAGTTTTCGGTGTCATAGTATAGGTTTTGAACCCAATATGTGCCGTATTTATCGGGAACCATATATTCGGATAAGGCGGCAATTACAGCTTCGGCTTGAGCGTTTGTTATCAGGTATTTATACTCGTACCGCTTGAACGTAAATTGCATTGGCTTATCCCTCCTGTCTCCCACGTACTTTATAAACCCCCACTTTGTTGTCTTGTGACATAAAGCGGGGGCTTTTGCATGGTACTATTTTTGGTGAGAGGTGTCAATTAAACTTCTTGTTCAGTCGTTCCTGTTGAGAACCGGCGGGGCGGATTTGAAACGGAACAGCCATAAATTCGGGATTCAGCTTGAGGCTTGTTCGATTATTTTGACATATTGTCCAGTAATTTTTTAATATTATTAACTGTTTTCACATTAATAAAATGCTCAATTTTTTCTACTTGCTCCAGCTCATTTTTAGACTGATTTATATAGCAGAGGAAGCTGTGCAGGGTTTCGTGCCTAAAAATTAGATATTTTCCTAACTCTATACCCGTGTTTGTTAACTTAATGTAGCCGTATTTTTCGGAGGTCACTAGTCCTTCTTTTTTCAAGTTACTTACCATTTTTGTTGCAGAGGACGGCTTAACGTTAAGATTCTCGGCAAGGGTACCAACCCTTACTGCCTCGCCGGTTGTGTGGATACGGTATGCCATTTCCAGATAATCCTCCATCGATGATGTAATGGCACTATCCTCAATTAGGGCATAACCCTTCAATGTGTAAAATTTATTATTTTCCGTCATGATTCCCCCCAATACACCTATTAAGACATGGGTAACAAGTCTGTATAGGTTGGCATATATTAGCGCTAGGAAAATATCTTTCCTTAATCTAACTTTATTAAACTGGAGATGATGTTATGCAGGTTTTATCGGGGCTAATTGTATCGGTAGACGCGTTTTTTATCGGGCTATCGCTGGGGTTACAAGAGAAATGCAAGTTTTTACATCTTGCTATAATTAACCTATTCCTTTTTGGACTATGTATAATTGGCTTTCTACTCGCAGGGCGGATTTATGAGTATATCCCATTCGACCCCGACCTAGTTGTCGGGTTTGCGTTTATTTCCCTAGGGCTATGGACAATTTTTCACTACTTTGTGTGCGAACATCTAAAATGCCGTAGAGGAAGCACGGAAGAAAATGTGTCGCTTAAAACAATTGTACTGGTGGGGCTAGTGATGAGTATAGAGGCTATGGTTATAACTATGGGGATTACATTTATTTTTCTTCCTTACTCGACATTCATTGCCCCCATTATCGTAGCATTTGCGCATTTTGGATATTCAGCACTTTCGTTCTTTTTGGCAAGAACAAATTTTGTTAAGCGTATGCCTATTATGCTTAGCCATGTGGTTTCTGGGACTGCATTAATCATTTATGGGCTTATGGCGCTTTTCATTGAACTTGGGATATAGTCAAGCACCAAAAATCGGCAATAAAATGCCCACAGTCAAAAGAGCCAGCCCAATAAGGCTCTGCTTAGAAAACCGCTCGCTCAAGAACAGCCGGGCAAAGCCCATTGTTAAAACAATACTCAGCTGGTCGATAGGTACAACAAGGCTGGCATTACCAATTTGCAGGGCATGATAAAAAAATATCCAGCTTGTACCCGTAGCCAGTCCTGACAATACCAAAAACACCCAGTTTTTGATGTTAATATCCTTTATTGTTTTTTGCCCGCCTGTAGAATAAACCATCAGCCAGCTTAGCAGCGCAACAATCACGGTCCTGATGGCCGTCCACAGGTTAGCATCCATATCCGATACGCCCATGCTGCCGAAAATGGCTACTAAACTCGCGAAAACAGCCGCCAATACTGCATAAAAACCCCAGCCTCTTCCTGAGCCTTTATCTGCTTTTTCTTTGCCGCTTGCTTTGTTTAACTCCAGCATCAGCCATGTGCCTATCCCCATCAGAATCATACCGGCCACAGTTATCCACCCTAAAGGTTCCCCTAAAAAGGCAAATGCCAGTATCATTGTAAGCAATGTGCTTGTCTTTGTTATTGGTGCCACTTTGTTAACATTTCCAAGTTTAAGCGCGCGATAGCGGCATAGCCATGCCCCGCCTGTAGCAAGGCCGGACACTATAAGAAAAATCCATGTAGTGCCGCTTATGTACCCAATGCCATATTGGGAGCCGGCAAAAAATACAATACCCCATGCAAAAATAACAACCACCATTGTTCGTATGGCCGTAGCCAAATGTGAATCCACACCCTTTAGGCCTATTTTTGCTAGTATTGTTGTTAGTCCCGCAAATATGGCGGAGCCAATGGCGTATAAAAGCCATAATTCCATGAGGGTCAAAACCTTTCGAATAGCCCCGTCTATCGCTAAAGCTGTATAAAAGCAGCTTCAGCACAGGCGGGGCTATTATATATTTAACTCATAACAAACAATATTTCACTAATTTGTGCGCTAAGGCTAATAAGCTAATGCAAGCTGACTGGCACAAAGAACGCCACTACCTGCTGCCGCAAAGGAATCGTGGGCATCCTCAAATGCCCCGGCCCCAATGCTAATAACCTTAAATTCTTCGCCATGGACAGTAATAGTTACTGGGATATCTGCACCATGGTCATCCATGCCTATGACTGAGGCGGTTTCATCTTCCATATTAACAAAAAAATGAATACCACCTACTGTTACATTCATCCCGGTGACTTCATAACTAGTAGTGAGGTAGTTGCCCATAAGCAAGGCAACCATCGCAAAGTAGATAAATAGCCCCGAAATATCCTTAATGGATGTAATAACAGGCGCAGAACCCGCCGCCTGGTCGACCTTCATCTTCATAAGTGCAAACGGAACCAAAAAGCCTAAAAGTGCGGCCAATGTCATAGTAGCAACCAGTGCAATGCCAACAGCAATCCCCAGCATAGGCATCCTTAACCAAAGAGTGATTAGCCCGCCTGCTGTCATACCAACCAGTATCCCCATTGTTAAGCCAACACCTACTTCTTTAAGGAAGGGCTTCATAAATTGCTTTGTATTAATATGCCCAAGCACAACCCCGCGGGCAAATACAGTCGAAGACTGGGTACCCACAGTGCCGCCCATATCCATTATAAGCGGGATGAAGAACGCTACAATAACAACGCTTTCCAGTATTTCTTCAAAACCCTCGAGAATCAACCCAGCGGCCATGCCCGCGGCCAGAGTTATAACCAAAAACGGTAGACGTACAGCCCATATTCTCCATAGGCTGCCCTTTGTTAAAACTTCGCTTCGGTCGGCTTCCGTGCCTGCTATGTCTGCTAAACCTGCCGCGTCGAAGATGTCTTCCGTGGCTTCTTCTTCCAAGATATCTACCGCGTCGTCAATTGTTACGATACCTACTAGGCGATTTTCGTTGTCTACTACCGGTACAGCCAGCCAGTCCAGCTTTTGTAATAGGCGTGCTACTTCTTCTTGGTCTGTGTCTGTAGAGACTTTGGCGGTGATTTTATCCATTACGTCTTCCACTTTTTTGGCTGGGTCGGCAACCAATAGGTCACGTAATGAGATAACGCCTTCAAGTATTCTGGCATCATCGGTTATATAGATTGTGTAAATTGTTTCTTTATCCTTTGCATTTTCCTTCACTTTTTCAAATGCTTCTGCTACGGTCATGTTACGGCTTATACGCACATATTCAGGTGTCATGATATGGCCTGCTGTTTGATCTTTGTAGCCCATTAATAGGTTGGTCATTTCACGTTCTTCCGGTGATAGGGCAGACAGCATTTTTTTTGTGAATGATGCCGGCATTTCGTCAAAGAGACGCACGCGCTCGTCCGGCTCTAAAGCTGTGATTATTTCCACTGCCGATTCCTCTGTAAAAGAATGTATCAGCTTTTGCTGTTCGCTTGTGTCTAGGCGCTCGAATACGAACAGTGCTGTATCTTTAGACAGTAGGCGGTATACAACCGCTTGGTTTTCTACGGATAAATCCTGAATCATGTCAAGTACATCTACTTCGTTTGCACTGCCTAATAGGGTTTTTAATGAGTTCATGTCTTTAGTGTTAATGTAAGACATAATAGCATTAGTGAAATTGGTGATTCTTTCTTCGTTGTTCATGGGTTTGTACCTCCGCTTTAAGATTGTTTACATTGGATACAGTCCCTTACGAGTGCGCCGGGAGGGTACAGAATGGAAGAGTCCTGTTCTGTTTCTTTTTCTCGCGGAGGCCCGTCAGGTTCTAGGGTATTTCTACTATCGCTTTCCATTCCGTTTCTCACCCCTCTGGTTTTTTGAATATCTATAATTATCAGTCATTAGGTTAGGTGTTATACCATTTCCCATCCCGACTTAATTACTAAATCAATAAAAAAACCATCGTCCTTGTTTTAAACGATGGTTAGAAGGTGGCTTATAAAAGCATTATAAAAGATGATGTCATTCGCGAATATGTGAACACGAAAAATAAAGCATCTTTGTATGCTGGCACATCCTTATTAAAACCATCATTAACGAATCGTCTACTACCGTCAGGGTCCACAATATCACCTCGCTTGCCAGTAAATAAAAATCCTCTGCCACCATTTCAACAGTGACAGAGGATTAACCTCTACAAAATAACGTTTCATTACACTACAAAACGTATCCCATCCACCGTTTGAGCTTCAACTCTATAGGGCATGTAATTGCGTTATTCCATGCCTTGGATTCGACATGGACTGTTGACCTGCTAATCGTGTCTCCACGACTTCGCGGCAGCAACCCGTATCCCTATAGTAGCCTCACTTACCGAAATGGCTTATTTAATTTACTTAACATTGTGACTATACACAAGGACTTATTATATGTCAACCCTGTTTACTAGCCAAGCATTTCTTTCATTTTAGCCAGCCCAGCTACAAGTGCTGAAGCCGCTTTATCTGCTTCTTTGCCGCCTGCTTGGGCGTGGTTGGGCCGCCCGCCGCCACTGCCGCCACACATTGCGGCAGCTTCCTTTACTAAGTTACCGCAATGAATACCGTTTTTAACAGCATCATCCGTAGCACTTGCGAGGAATTGGACTGCGCCTGTCTCGGAATTAACACCGCACAGCAGCAAGCAGCCCGATGTTATCCCGGCACGAAGCTGGTCGCATAGCTGGCGTAGTGCTTCTATGTCGCAGCCGTCTTGGCATGTAGTTATAAGTTTGAAATTGTTGTGGGTTTCGGCGTTTTTGATTAGATCTGCTGCTATACTTGCTTGCTGTTCTTTGGCCACTTCAGCATTTTTGCGGGCGGCTTCTTTTTTAAGCTGTTTGTTTTCCGCTACTAAGGCTAGCAAGCGCTCTAGCAAGTCTGACTGGTTGGTTTTGCAGATTTCCGCTGCCTGTGTTACCGTGACGGATGCGTCACGGTATATAGCCAATGCATTTTGGCCGGTTGTTGCCTCTATGCGGCGCACACCAGCGGCTATACCGTTTTCGGATAGCAACTTAAAAGGGCCTATGGCTTGAGTGGTTTCTACATGTGTGCCGCCGCATAGTTCTACGCTATATCCGCCCATGTCAACCATACGTACGGTGTCACCGTATTTTTCGCCGAACAGGGCCAGCGCGCCTCTTTTACGGGCTTCTTCGGGGGTGGTTTCAATAATTGTTACGGGCAGTCCTTGCAGGATTTGTTCGTTAACCAGTGTCTCAACATGGCTACGCTCGGCTGGGGTAAGGGGGCCAGTATGTGTAAAGTCGAAACGTAAGCGGTCTTGATCTACTTCCGAACCGGATTGTTCTACATGTCCTCCAAGTATTTCCCGCAGGGCTTTTTGTAGCAAATGAGTGGCAGAATGGTTGCGCATTGTGCTAACACGGCGTGTGGTGTCTATTGTTGCAGTTACTATTTGACCCACGTTTATCTGGCCCGATTTTAATAGGCCCATGTGGGTGGTATTGTTGCCTGTTACTTGCTGGCAATCTTCTATTTCGATATGCAGGCCGGTAGCTTTGATCTCGCCGATATCTGCCTTTTGCCCGCCGGACGCGGCGTAAAAAGGGGTTTTGTCTAGGATTATGACAATGGGTGTACTGCCTGCATCGCTTGCGGTTGCGCTGTCAACCAAATCTCCGTCTGATAGTATCGCCAAAACTTTTGCTTCGCATGTGTGTGACACGTAGCCGCAAAATACTGTGGGCAGGTTTGGCGGCAGTTTATTATATATGGTTTCGTCTGTACCCATATATGTGTGCGTACCGCGTGCGGCTCTGGCTCGGTTTTTTTGATTTTCCATTTCGGTTGTGAATCCGTCTGAATCCATGCTTAGCCCGGATTCTTCAAGTATTTCACGGGTAAGGTCTGGAGGGAAGCCGAAGGTGTCATACAGTTTAAATGCATCTGTGCCGGACAGGGTGGTTTCATTGCGTTTTCTTAGGTCATTTATATGTTTTTGCAGCAGGTTCATGCCAGTATCTAATGTTTCCAGAAAGCGGGTTTCTTCTTTTCCCAGCTGTAACAGAATATGATCGGCTTTCTCGGCTAAATTAGGGTAGGCGTGGGCGTAGGTATCAATGGAAAGCTGTGCGATTTTGGCCACAAATGCGCCTTTCAACCCCAGCATCTGCCCGTGGCGGATTGCGCGGCGCAACATCCGTCTTAATATATAGCCACGGCCTTCGTTTGAGGGCTGAACACCGTCCGATGCCATAAATGCTACACTGCGTACATGGTCTGCTATGATGTTTGCAGATACACGCTTGATACTTGTATCGTCGGTATTTAGCCCTGCAAGCGCAAGAACTTGGTCACGGATGGATTTTAAATTATCTATATCAAAAATAGTGGGCGCGTCTTGCATTATAAGGGATATACGCTCCAGTCCCATGCCAGTATCTATGCCGGTGGTAGTTAATGGAACATAACTACCACTTTCTTGTTTTTCGAATTGAATGAATACCAAATTCCAAAACTCCAGAAAACGGTCGCAGTCACAGCCGACCGCGCAATCGGGTTTGCCACAGCCATTTTCTGCACCCCGGTCATAGTGGATTTCGGAGCAGGGGCCGCAAGGGCCTGTGCTGCCGACTTCCCAAAAATTATCATCTCTGCCCAAGCGCGCAATACGCTCTGGCGGCAGGCCTATTTTATCTTGCCAGATATTGTAGGCCTCGTCGTCTTCGTGATATACGGAAACATAAAGCTTTTCTACCGGGATCTCCATTACCTCTGTAACAAACTCCCAAGCCCAAGGTATGACTTCTTCTTTAAAGTAATCACCAAATGCGAAATTGCCCAACATCTCAAAAAAAGATGCGTGGCGGGCATCTTTGCCTACTTCATCTATATCTACAGTGCGTATGCATTTTTGGCATGTGACAACGCGCTTAGATGGCGGAGTCTCTTGGCCTGTGAAGAACTTTTTCATTGGGGCCATGCCCGCGTTTATTAGCAACAGGCTATTATCGTCTTGTGGCACAAGAGGGAAGCTGGGTAGAAGATGGTGGCCTTTGGAAACAAAAAAATCCAAGAATTTGTCCCGGATTTGGTTAACGGTTAAGTATTTCATTGTGTCACCTCTTTAGAATTTGATTGCGTATTTGAAGAATAATGTAGATGGCAGTTTTAGTCAACGTTTTCTTCAAAAATTTTGCGTATGAACCAAATAGTGATAACATATAAAAGGCTACATTGCAGGAATTAATTTGTTTTATTAGGGGTGCCCAGTGGATATCTTGTCTATGAACTTAGAGGAACTGCAGCTTCTTATGAATAGACTCGAACAACCCGTGTATCGGGCTGTTCAGGTTTATGAGTGGCTTCATCAGCGCAATCAAAACATCGCGGATGGCACTTTTACCTTTGCCGGAATGAACAATTTGCCAAAGAACTTGCGCGAAGGATTGGAACGGCAGTGCTATATCACACCTGTAAGCGTAGAGAAAGAACTGCGAGCCAAGGACGGCACGGTTAAGTTTTTACTTGCAGCCGGTGGAGATGAACCCGCACCCTCTCGCGTTTATATCGAATCTGTGCTGATGGAGTATGTCCATGGGTATTCTGTTTGTATCTCTACTCAAGCCGGGTGCCGGATGGGCTGCGTGTTTTGCGCCACTGGTCATAGCGGTTTTTTGCGCAATCTCTCCGCTGGTGAGATGTGCATGCAGGTTTATATGGCAAGCAAATCTTCTGCTACAGAGGGTTTATCCCGCAATGATGGCGATAGGCAGCGCGTGCGCAATGTAGTACTAATGGGCTGCGGCGAACCTTTAGATAATTTCGACGCATCATTGAAATTCATAGAACTTATTACTCACCCAAAAGGCGCAGGACTTAGCCAGCGGCATATAACCCTTTCCACCTGCGGGTTAGTGCCACAAATACGAGAGTTGGCCAAGCGAAAAATGCAAATCACACTGGCCGTATCACTACATGGGCCTGATGATGCTACACGCCAAGCGCTTATGCCAATAGCTAAGGCAAACCCGATGAAAGAACTATTGGCAGCCTGCCGCGAGTACGCCAACACAACCCGCCGCCGTATTACATTCGAGTATGCTCTAACCGAAGGCGTAAACGACAGCCCTGCCCAAGCCCGCGCGCTTGCGAAGCTGTTAAAAGGGCTTTTGTGCCACGTAAATCTTATCCCGGTAAACCCGGTAGGTATAGCAAATCATTCACCCACAAAAAAACGCGAAGCAGCTGTGTTTGCATCCATCTTGCAAGAGGCTAATATCGCTGCAACAATAAGGCGCACAATAGGCACGGAAGTAAATGCCGCTTGCGGGCAGCTACGCGCTGCCAAGGCCTAATATTCCGGTTTTGATATTAATGACGAACCTTTTTGAGGTGATAACATGCCCAATACATACAAAGAAACTGACCTGTACGACCCAATAAAAATCTTATTGTCAGACCAAGGTTTCACTGTCCGCGGCGAAGTAAAAGGCTGTGACATAGCCGCTGTAAAAGACGATAATCTATGGGTAGTAGAGATGAAGCTGTCCGCAAACCTAACCCTAATCTACCAAGCCATGGAGCGTCAAACCGCCACAGATTGGGTTTTCATAGCCATCCCCCGTCCACGAAGCGGCCGTGGTGGCAATTTTACTCAACTAAAACGTATGCTTAAAAAACTGAATCTGGGTCTGATAACCGTAGCTTTAGAAAGCCCTGCAAAGCACGCCGAAATCATAATTTTCCCCACAGGCAACGCAGTCAAAACCACCAAAAAATCTACGAGCGTACGCCGTGAAATAGCCGGACGGACGGCAGACTCCACTGGCGGCAGCACAAAAGCCAAGATAAACACCGCCTACCGCGAACGCTGTGTGCGCATCGCATGTCTGATGGAAGCCCATGGCCCCCTGTCTGCCGCTAACTTAACCAAAATTCATGGCTGCGAAAAAGATGCGTATTATATCTTGCGAAGCAATTACTACAATTGGTACGAGAAAGTAGCCAAAGGACAGTATGCACTTAGCCAAACCGGGATTGTTTATTTACACGAAAATGCCCACGAGAAACTTATAATTTATTACCGCATGCGGGCAAACGGTGCATTGTAAAACATTAAAATCATGATATAATGCCCACAAATTTGATAGACATTATGCGATATTTTTAAGAATTATTAATTTCGCGAGTCTTATGTATGAGGTGTTTCTATGTTATGTAACACAGCCATTTTCTACGATATAGAAAATTTGCTGGGAATCTTTGCAGGCAAAGCCAAAACAGTGCTTAACTTGGATGAAATTTACCGAAGAGTATTGGAAACAGAAGGTGTCCACGGTGTTTCAATTCAAAGGGCATATGCGGATTGGGCGCTTATCCCCAACCGTGCCCTCCGCGACTCTGTGCTACAAGTAGGCATCGAGCCTATCCAAATCTTTAATACAAACCAAAACGACCGGGTCAAAAACGCAGCGGATGTAAGCTTAATAATAGACGTGGTAGAGCTGATAACAAAGCGGCCCGAAATAGAAAACTATGTAATCGCATCAGGTGATGGTATTTTTGCCTTTCTTTCGAAAAAATTGCATGAGTATGGCAAGCGTGTAATCGGCTGCGGGTTTGACCGCAATGCAAGTAACACATTCCGCTACTCATGTGATTATTATATTTCTCTGGAGAAAACAGATAAATCGCTGGTGGCCACAACATCCACGCGCAAAAAAAACCGCGTTAATGAGGTTACCCCCATTGCCATGCCCGAGATGCCGCAACCCATAAAGGTCCCCGGCAAATTTCCTAAGACAAAATATTCCGAAGTGCTAACCGCTGCCAATATCCCTGTATGGCGCGATATAAATGACCTGTCAGGCTGCCTGCACACAGTTCGCAAGCTAATAGAAGCCCTGTTTGTAGAAGAGACCGTAGGCCTGCCTGACGTAGAAATTTCTATTTTCAAAAATTATGTAGCCCACTATATCCCCGAGTTTAAAGTGTCACGGTTTAAATTTTCACGTTTTTCGGAGTTTATGCGTTTTATGCTAACCGGAAGCCCGTACTGCCTATATACCGTAAGCGAGAGTGTATACAAGATCACACGCAGAACCACGGAAATTAAAAATGGTACCCTGCTTGAAGACACCAAGGGCCTGATTGTCACCTCCGAAGATGGTAGCCGGTATGGCTCGGTTTTTAGTGTTCCTACAGACATGCCATTTATCTATACGATAGTTCCTGAAGTCCCGGTTAAAGCCGAGCCGGTTAAAACTGAAAAACCATCTGCAGTAAAACCGGAACCGGCAAAGCGTGGCAGGCACAAAAAGTCTGACCAGCCACCTCAAAACGGCAGGCGCAAAAAAGCCGCCCCGCAGCCCGTAGAAGCCGTCCAAGCCCCGATACTGCCTGCCGAGTCCTCACAGCCTGAAATAGAAATAACAATGGATGAAGGTTCCTTCCGTAAATGGGTTAAAGGCCGGTTTCAGGCAATGGCTGATGCGGACATAGTGTCCTCAAGTGAGGCCCGCCAACTTATAACCCCTGAATATTGCAGAAAAACCTTCGGAATTAAAACGCCGATACTAAGAGAAATAGAGTCGCGCAGTAATCTTCTAGAGCAGCGTAGTATTAACGGCAAAGTTAAGTACTGGAAGGAAACATACAAGTTTAATGGCAAGCACTATCTTGTATATAAAGACTGGGTGTCTAACCTTCATAAGGACCGCTTCATTGCTTGGCTAAAGGGCATGGGGCCTGCGGCTCTGGGTGGTAGTTAATCGTAAGGGCTAACTGCCCTGTAAAGGAGCCGGTTCATGCACAACCGTAAATTTGTTACAACAATTATAGTATGCATTGTGGCTTTTGTAGTGGTTGTGTTTATGTTCTCGCCTGTTTTTTACGTGCGCGATATTATTATTAGCGGCGACGATGTAGTTACCAGACGCGAAATAACAGAGCGTATAGAAGTTGATTTAACAACCAATCTGCTATTTTTTAATGCCGGTTCTGCACGAAGCAGACTTATGGAAAACTTATATATAGCGGAAGTTAACTTCCGTAGGGACTTACCGGGGAGAAGGCTTTACGTAGACGTGCGCGAGCGGCGCTTGGCGGCGTACGTAGAGCATACCCCGGGGAGTTTCCTGTACATAGATGAACAGGGCCGTGTGCTGGAGGTTAGGCAATATACCTCCGGAACGCGGCCTGTTGTTGTTGGGCTTAGTTTTACGCTTTTTGCACGGGGTGAGATACTGGAAGTACCTGATGCTAACGCATTTGCTGTGGCGACAGAGTATGCGCTGCATATTTATAACCATGGGCTGATTAATCATGTAACATATATAGATGTGTCAGACATATCAAATATACGTATCGTGGTTGGCAATATTGAGTTTAATGTAGGCAGTGTAAATATAGCAGAATCAAGGGTTCGCGTAATTGCCGGGATGCTGCCTGAGATACCCGATATAGAATTTGCCCGCGGGTTTGTCGATTTAAGTGAAATTAGGGGACAGTATTTTTTTGAAATAATTACGTAAGACACTTGATTTCATGTGTGAAAGTGTATACTATGTAAAGGCACACAAAAATCGTTATGTCTTTGGAAAGCGTTTCACTTTAGAGTGAAATTGCTATGGCGGCAGGTTTGTGGCAGAATGATGTCATTATTGTGGTGCGATGTTTACACATAGATAAAATTGAGTTTATGTACTTAGGAGGGGACTAAGTTGATTGATATCGAGACTACCCACGAAATCAATGCAAAAATTAAGGTAATAGGAGTAGGCGGCGGGGGAAATAACGCTGTAGACCGTATGATAGAGGCCAGCGTGGCCGATATAGAATTTATTTCCGCTAACACGGATAATGTGGCCCTTGCAAAATCTATGGCCCCTATACGTATACGCTTGGGCGAAAAATCTACCCGGGGCCTTGGTGCTGGCGGCAAGCCTGAGGTAGGTTGCCGTGCCGCGGAGGAATCGCGCGAAATGATAGCCAATGCCTTGGAGGGCGCAAACATGCTGTTTGTAACCGCGGGCATGGGGGGCGGCACTGGTACGGGTGCTGCGCCGGTTATAGCCGCAATTGCCCGTGAGATGAAAATACTTACCGTGGGTGTTGTAACTAAACCTTTCGATTTTGAGGGTACCCCGCGTATGCGTAATGCTAAAGCCGGGATAGAAGAACTGCGTAAAAATGTTGATACGCTGGTGGTTATTCCTAACCAGCGGCTGCTTGATATGGTTGATGACGATGTATCAATTATAGAATCATTCCGGATGGCTGACGATGTGTTAAGGCAGGGTGTAACCGGGATAAGTGACCTTGTATTGGGGACAGGCCTAATTAACCTAGATTTTGCCGATGTGCATACCGTGATGTACCAGCAAGGAGTGGCACATATGGGTGTTGGCAGGGCAAAAGGTAAGAACAAAACAGTTGAAGCCGCAAGGATGGCCATTAATAGTCCCCTTTTAGAAACAACATTAGATGGCGCAAAAGCTGTGATAGTAAACTATACCGGAGACTCGAGCATAGGGCTAAAGGAAGTAGAAGTTGCGATGGAGCTTATTCACGAAACAATGGATAAGAACGCAAACGTAATGTTTGGTATAGCTATTGACGATGAATTGAAGGATGAAGTTGTTGTAACCGTAGTAGCTACCGGCTTAGATGACCAAGAACAAGCGATAAGGGCCGCCTCAAGACAGCGGACGAAGACAGCGGATGAAGCTGCGAGCACAAGCGAAACCCCTGAAATAGCGGTAGTGCCTATAGGGCAGACCGAGGAAGTTCAGCCAAAAGATGATTTACGCCCCATCCGTCAAGAATTGGATAATGATATACCTTTCGATATACCCATATTTTTGCAACGCAAAAGGACGGATAGGTTTTAGACAATGCATAATTAACACAAAAAAGTCCACCCTAGATATCAATATGATGTTTAGGGAGGACTTTTTTTATGTTTAGGAATATATGTAAAGTGGGATTGTTTGGGGCATTATTGCTTTGTTTATCGATATTTGCAGCCGACCGGGTGCAGGCCATTACAGTTGATGCCAAGGCAAGCTTATTAATGGAGGCAGAAACCGGGAAAATTCTTGTTGAGAATAACGCGCACGATAAACTGGCCCCGGCCAGCGTTACCAAGGTTATGACCATGCTTTTGATATATGAAGCGCTGGAGCAAGAACGGATAAAATGGGATGATGTTGTAACAGTAAGCGCGCATGCCGCGTCTATGGGCGGGTCACAAATATTTTTAGAAACGGGCGAGCAACAGACCGTGCGCGATTTGACAAAGGCCATTGTTATAGCGTCTGCCAACGATGCGGCGGTTGCTATGGCGGAATTTATCGCAGGCAGCGAAGAGGCTTTTGTAACGGCTATGAACAACAAGGCTCGCGCCCTTGGCATGGAGAGTACTAATTTTGTTAACTCTTGTGGATTGGACGCGCCGGGGCATATTACTACGGCCTTTGATATAGCGCTAATGTCGCGGGAACTTATTTTGAAACACCCGGAAGTTATCAAGTTTGCTACTACTAGGCTTGATAAAATCATCCACAAAACTGCCCGTGGCGAGGAGGAGTTTGGCCTTACCAATACAAACAAATTAATCCGCAATTACGGTGGTACAACTGGCCTTAAAACCGGCTCTACGTCCGAGGCACTGTACTGCATTTCCGCCACAGCTGAAAAGGAAGGAATGCATCTGATAGCCGTGGTGCTGGCCGCGCCTGACCCGACAATCCGCTTCGATTCCGCGATGAAGCTTTTCGATTATGGATATTCAAATTATGCGCTGATAGCCAAGGAAGACAGCGGGACGGCAATGTGTGAGATAAAGATTTATAAGGGCAAGACAGAGAGTGCCACTGTTGTTATAAAAGAGCAGACTAATGTGCTGGTACCCAAGGGCAAGTATATTGTTATAGACAGTGAAGTGCGGATTGACGGCTCTTTGGACGCACCGGTAGATATTGGCCAGCGTGCCGGGGAAGTGATTTACACCCACGAGGGGCAAGAGGTAGGCCGCAGTGAGCTGATTGTGGCTGAGGAAATTGCCAAGGCCTCGCCGCAAGATATAATGGACAGGATGTTTAGGCGGTGGCTGTTTAAGGGAATTGCTTCTTAAATTACGGTCAAATCATTGGGCTAATTGTAGCCTTCAGGGTTGGTTTAATAAATTAAAACAGCTAAAGATGAAACGCCCGTACACTGTATCGTTGATGCGTTAATGCGCATAATCAAAGATGCAGTGTATGGGCGTTTGGACGTAGGATTGAGGCAAATCTGTTACGATATTTACTACATAATATGCGCCGGTTCGCTATAGTTGTGAAGTGGTAGCTTGGGGGTTATTAGTTATGTTGTATTATTTTGTAATAGCCTGTTGACAAATAATGCTTCATTGTTTATAATATCTTCAACAAATAGTAGGTGACAGTTGCCGTAATTGTTGTTAAATTACAATACTTTTCTGACAAAAATTCATGTTTATTGTTCACTTATGGATTTATAGCAATCTATCCGTAAGGCATTAAGCGATTCAGCAGCTATAGTACGGATGAAGCCCCGCCCTGCTGGGCGACATACATAGGATACGGATGGTGTATATTTATGTGTATAAAATTAGCGTTATTTCCAATGACAAGAGAACAATGCGCAATGGCGAGACATCAATCATAAATGCAAGGGTATTCATTGGTGCATTGTCTCGTTCCTAAGTTTAAGTATCGAGATGGTGTTGATATCAGTCGGCTGGACGGTGGAGATTTTGCAGGTATTAGCGTTAGAAGCTATTGCCGATTACAGGTCGATGATGTTGATTTAGTGTATAATTTGATTAACCTACCGAACCGCCATGTATTGAACGGTATGCACGGTGGCTTGGGCAAAGAGGGTTGGCCAGCCTTTTTTTGCCCGTACATAAATTTAGAGAGGGCGATTTCATGAAAGCTAAAAATATATCGTTTGTGTTTCTATTTCTTTTAACGCTAGTTCTGTTAGTAGCCTGCGGAGGCAACTCAGATAACAATGGTTATGACGCTTATACAAATGATAACTCAAATGATGTAGCTGACCAAGACCCAGAAGGAATTATAAATGAAATCCCAAACCAAGCTGAAAATGTATTGAGCGTAGCCGTTATAGAAGGTCCATTTGCATCACATTTATCTGTTATCGCCAATAGGATGGAATCAGATATGGCAGATGAGGGGGTTGATATAACTATAAACCTAAATGTAATAGAGTTTGAAGACATAGAAAGCCATGTCACCCGGATGTCTGTAGGCTTAATGGCAGGGCAACATTTGTATGATGTGTTTGACCCATGGTGGCATAATGTACATGCACTTCGTGACAGAGGGTTTATCCTTGATTTTAATGAATTGCTTTATAACGACCCTATACGCAACAGGGATGATTACTTTGAAAATGTTCTTGGAGCACTTGAAGTAGGAGGCAGATTATATACATTCCCTATGTTTTTCAGGCCTGATATGATAGGGATTAACAATCGTCGAGTTCCTCAAGTGTTTATAGATAGATTCTCTCAATATGCATCTATTAGCATATTAGAAATGATGAGAATACAAAACGATATTCACGAATTGCATCCAGACTTATCTCATTTAGGCTTAATGCATGAAGTGGATAATTTTTTCGGTTGCAGTCGAAGCCCTGTGAATATACTTATGAGGGAAGCAGAAAGCCACATAAATTTTACCACCAGAACTTCTAATCTAACAGCACCAAACTTTGTAGAGTTCATTTCAAACATTAATACTGCTTTTGGTGATATTTCACATTTGTTTGGAGACTCAAGTGGTATGGTTACTGGGATAATCATGCGCAACAGCGTCAGACATGTAGAACAGGGAGTATTCACGTTATACGGGGGCAATATGCGCGTAGAAGAGTCTCTATTTAATGTAGTTAACCCATATTTCGTTCATTCTGTGCCTTTCGTAGATAATGAAGGGCGCTTGCATATTTCTGGCATACATCTTTTTAGTATTAGTGCGGCAACTGTAAACCCAGATTTGGCGTGGGAGTTCGTAGCTCGTGTAGCTGATTCGACAAGAGTAGTTGATTATTCAATTGCTATGCATATACCTATAAATAGAGTTAGCGCAGAGTCACGCATACGTGACTTAATGTATGCTTTTACTATAGATACGCGTTTTACGCTTCCGCTTGCCGATGACACTAATATAAACAACCAGATAGATGAGGCGACCGGTAGGCTAATGGACATAATCAGCATGCCAATGACAACGGATATGTCTTTACCTACAACATTGGTAGAGGATATATTGGAATATTTTCTGCTAGATGTGATTACTGCCGAAACAGCGGCGCAACAGCTGCAAAATCGAATATCGCTATGGCTGATAGAATAAAATACGACGGATTGTATTTCCGTCAAGGGGTCTGTGAAAGAAAATGTATTTAATTTTGTTAGTTTTGTTAAGATGAGTTCGGTTTATAAGGTGATATATTTTATGGGCGTTACAAGAACATATGGACAATTGCATTTCTTGGAATTAGGATGGGAGCGGTTTGAATCGCTAATCCTTGGGATGGTGTTTAAGTGGCGCAGATAAAAATAAACCTTCTTGATTTATAATTGCGCGGTCCTTTAGTTATTAATAAAAAATAATCCTTGCAGAAAATATTTTTCTAAGCAAGGGTTTTTTTATTTTATGTATGTGATATTCATTTCCGGATGGTAATTAATCATAGAATTCACAAGCTATGATATCCCCGGTTACGCCAATGAAACAGGGGCCGCGCCGGTACCAAGACAAGAGCCAGACTTGTCTCCCGAAGATATTGAAGATGCCGCACATGCACGTTGGCACACCATTATTAATGACTGGGCCAGAGGGCATGACCCCCTTATGGCTTATGTAATTGAATGGATTTCTCGGTAATGTAATTAACATTAGTTTTCGCGTCCGTAGATTTAGCAATAAAGACAATTTCCAAAATTAAAGATAAATTACACATACCCAAAACCCTTCACATCTACATATTTATATGGTAGCATTTCATAGTGAGGTGATACGAATGTACCAATATAAGAGGCCGGTGAGGCCAAGCAAGCCCAAAACACCAAAGATGCTATATGTTGCGCTTGCTGTTGTGCTTCTTATATCGGCGGGCGTGATAGCAAATTATATTTACAACGATTTTGTCTTTAGGCATGGTGGCGCGCATCCTATGCTTTATGAGCCGCCTATAGAGGCATTTATCCCAACGCCGCCCCCAACGCCAGAGCCAACCCCGGAACCAACGCCAGAACCGGAAGAGCCAGAGCCAACTCCTGACCCCGGGCCAACCCCGGAACCAGAGCCAACCCCCGTACCGCGGGTAATGAGGCAGGAATTTTTAGATTATCGCGCGCATTATGGCAATGATGACATAATTGGCCACCTATATGTACCCGGCACTACAATTAATTATCTGATTACTCAAACATCGGATAATGTTTTCTACTTATACCATGATATATGGCGCCGTCGCCATGCGGCCGGGTGGGTTTGGCTGTGTGCGTGGACAGATGTTAGGCGTCAGGATCATAACATGGTTTTGTTTGGCCATAACATGAACAGGAACCACATATTCCACTCTGTACGCTTCTTTTTGAACGAGGAATTTTTCTTTAATAATAGGTACATCTACTTTAGAACTATCTACGCGGACTATGTATTCGAGATTTTTTCGGTATATATTACGCATATAAGCTTCCCTTATATATATCCAAACTACGACCATCTGGATGGTGGCTGGGAATATTGGATTAACGAGTTTGCCAGAAGGTCGCTTTTTGACGCGGGTATAGAAGTCTCTGAAAATGACCGGATTATTACCCTTTCGACTTGCGAAAATAGACGGAGGGATTATCGTATTGCGGTGCATGGACGGTTGATTAGCGAGACCTTCCCTCATTTGGACAATTTGGATGACATATATGATGATGAAAGCACATACGCAAGCAGCGAAATGTGGTAAACTAACGCACGATATATGAAGTGATGCAACTGAGGCTGCTGGTTCCACTTCGTGGAACTGTTTGCCTATGCAACCGAGGTGAAACGTATGTATCAATACAAAAGGCCGATGAGGCCAAGTAAACCCAAAACACCAAAGCTGCTTTACATTGGGCTTGCTGTTGTGCTTCTTGTATCGGCGGGTGTGGTTGCCAATTATATTTATAGTGATTTTGTGTTTAGGCACGGCGGGGCTAACCCGTATTATGTCCCAATACCTGCTGAAGCATATATCCCGGCTTGGACCCCTGCACCGGCTCCCGAACCTACACCGGAACCCGGAGTGCTGGATTGGACCCCGGAGCCGGAACTTGAACCCGAATATACTCCTGACCCCAGTCCAACACCTGTGCCGCGGGTCATGAGGCCGGAGTTTTTTGATTACCGTGCTCACTATGGCAACGATGAAATTATAGGCCGTTTATGGATACCCAACACTTCGATTAATTACGTGATACCGCAACCAGCATATGATAATTTTTTCTACAAGGATCACGACATACGGCAGCGGCGTTCTATAGCAGGGTGGGTTTGGCTTAGTGCATACAATAATCTGCACGGGCAGGATCAAAATCTGGTAGTGTTTGGTCATAACATGCAAAGAAATGAAAAATTCCATGCTGTGCGGCACTTTTTGCGTGAGGACTTTTTCTTCGAGAACAGATATATTTTTTTAAGTACTATTTATGCGGATTATGTATTCGAGGTGTTTTCGGTGTATATTGCGCATATTAATTTCCCGTATATACACCCCAACTTTTGCTACTTTGAAGGCGGTTGGGAACATTGGATTAACCTGTTTTCCCTAAGGTCGTTATTTGACGCGGGTATATCTGTGTCAGCTGATGACCGTATTATAACTCTTTCTACATGCGAAAACGCAAGGGATGACTATCGGATTGCAGTACATGCGCGGCTTATAAGTGAGACTTTCCCTCACCTTGATGGCTTGGATGCTGATGATGACAGCGGGCAGTTTTGATACTAATGACGAAGGCGATTTTTTGGTTTTGATACTAACTGGCTATAGGTCTTCACAAATGCCAAAATATATGATATCATCACAAATGTTGTAACCGCACGGGGCTGGTTTTAAAGGTTATGCCCTGCCTTCCTCCGGCGAGTACTTCCATAATTTATGAGGAGGTGTGTGTATGCACGCAATCATCGAAACCGGCGGCAAACAGTTTAAAGTCCAAGCCGGGGACATTATCACCGTAGAAAAACTTGGAGCTGACGCAGGTACTGCCTATACCTTTGATAAGGTATTGGGCATATTGGATGGTGACGCAACCGTTCTTGGCAAGCCACTTGTAGCAGGCGCGACAGTAACTGCATCTGTATTGGGCGATGGTAAAGGCAAGAAGCTAATCGTTTACAAGTACAAAGCCAAAAAAGGGTATCATCGCAAAAAAGGTCATCGTCAGCCATTTACCCGTGTAAAAATTGAAGCTATTAACCCTGCATGATTTAAGCGGAAGTAAACAATGATAGTAATGAGATTAAAATGAAAGAGATGTGAGAATAATGGCTCATAAAAAAGGTGTAGGTTCGACAAAAAACGGCCGTGACTCCAACGCTAAACGCCTTGGTGCCAAAAGGGCGGACGGGCAGTTTGTTCTGGCTGGTAATATCCTGTATACACAACGCGGAACAAAAATCCACCCCGGCAAGAATGTAGGCCGCGGTAATAATGATAATTTATTTGCGCTAGTGGACGGTACTGTACGCTATGAGCGTAAAGGCCGGGATAAGAAGCAAGTATCGGTTTATCCTAAGTTGGAAGTTGCCGAAGCTTAATAAGTTGTGATAAAACCCCCGAGATTGCATATGCTTTCTCGGGGTTTTTTTATAACTACCAAAGTTATTGCCTTTTGTGGTTAGGGGGCATTAGCCTATGCGACATGCGCGGCCTGAGGGGCTTAAATGTCAACTTTGTGGAACCTTTTACTCCAGTATGCGTTTGTACCTGTAAAGGAGGAATGACCATGCGAAAAATCGCGATATGTCTTATGGCTATGATATTTGCCTTACTAATTACTGTGCCTGTTTCGGCACAAGGGCGGCAGCTTAGGCAGCACCATTCTATTGAAATTGAGGTAGAATGCTTGGAAACGGCTACGGAGATTATCAGGGGGCTTAACGGGTATAACCTTGAGTCGTCTGTATTTTTGCATGAGTCTCCTCATGACCGTGGCGCTTGGCGCAGTGCTTCTTTTGTGCGCCGGGTGGATTATTGGGCCTTTGCGCATGTGCAGGATGTACTGCGTGGTATGGGCGAAGTGCATTTTGAGACAGAGAACGCGCAGTTTTTAGGTGCGCAAATTATGGATCTTGATGCGAGGCTCGCGGCGCTGACGCAGGAGATTGAGCGGCTTTCTATTATGATGGCGGCCAGCGACAGCTTGGATGTGCTTATTGCCATAGACGTAAGGCTAAGTCAGGTTACGTGGGAGCGCAATAATGTAATAGGTACCCGCAATATGTTATTGGCACAGGTAGCAAGCCCTGTTATTAACATTTGGATAAATGAGGCCATGGGTGAAAGGCCTGAGCCTGCACGGGCTGGGTTTGGCTCGCGTGTGGTTGATAGCTTTATGGATTCGTTAAGCGCTACTGGGACTGTAGCCGGTAATTTTTTGGTGTTTATAGCTAGGGTATTTATACCGTTTATGGTTTATGCTGTGCTGGCACTTATATTGATATGGGTATGTATTGCAGTCAGGCGTAGGCGGGCAGCGAGACCAATGCTTGCAGTAGCGGGTACGCCGCTTGAATCAACCGAAGAATGGGCAACTGTTTCTGATGAAGCTGGCACGGCAAAAGAGGTAGAAACCCCGCATGAGCCTACTATGGCAGATAATAAGGAGGGTGAGCAATGAAAAAGCTGATAACATGCATAATTTTTATAATGGCGATGCTAGGACTTGTGGCTTGTGCAAGCCGTTCGTTCGATGAATCATCGATGGATATGGATTGGCACTGGGACATTGCTGAATCGCATGAATACGGGGCAATGCATTTTGACCTGCCGCTTACGGGTGCGGGCAGGTTTAACTTTGGCATGGCGACCGCACAATCACAATCAGGTGCAATTGCCGAACCAGCACCTGTGAATGATTCGTTTTTTGCGCCTGAGCCCCAATCTGCCAATGATGTAGAGTGGGAAGATATAGCCGGAAGCGGCGAGCGGCATGTAATCCAATCTGCAAGTGTGGAACTGGATACAGAGTATTTTGACGATGTTATGGAAGAATTGCGGCAGCTTCCGGTATCTGTAAACGGCTTTATAGAGTCTTCGATGACAACGGCGCATGGGCGGCGTAGGTTTACGATTGTTATGCGTGTACCGGCGGCAAGTTTTGATACTGTACTGCGGCAGGTGGAGGGGATGGCATATGTACGCTTCTCTAACCAATGGGCGCAGGATGTTACAGACCGGTTTTATGATATGGTAGGCAGTTATCAGATAAGGCGGCTGGAGGAAGAGCGTATACTGGCACTGATAGATGAAGCCGATACAGTGCATGAGTTGCTGGCACTAGAGCAGCGCTTAAGCAATGTGCGCCTTAGCATTGAGATGTACCTGTCCCAGCTAAACAACATGGCCGGGCAGATAGCATATTCGGCAATAACGGTTACATTAATTGATGTAAGTGAAGAGCCTGTGATAATAACAGGCCCCACCTTAGGCGAGCGCATAGGCGGGGCCTTTGGGGACTCTGTTGATGGCACAGTTGGCGCAGTGCAAAATTTTATCGTTTTCTTAGCTGCGGTTGTTGTGCCTTTGATGATGATTATAGTGATGGTTGTGGTGGTTTACCTTGTTGTGCGCGGAAGGAAGAAGCGTAGGGCGGCTCTATAATATGTAAACTTCCGTCAACCTTAAAGCGTTGAGCGTAGCGAAGCAATCCAAGGACGATGAGCCCCTCAAGTTTACTGGATTGCTTCCGCCACGCTGCGCTCGCGGCAGGCCCTGCTTTGCACCCCGTAATGGCGGGGTGAATACATATAGCATTGTATTTCAAAAATAGTTGCAGGCGTAAGCAATACAAGGCAAAAACGCTCTTACACAAGATGGGCTTTAATTGTTATGCCCTCTGCACAGGGCTTCAATGTATCGGCAGCAACACCACGGCGTAGGTGTGCAAGATTGCTTTCGCTATAAAACAGATCAGTTTCTGTAATTACTTCAAACTGTAGGTGTTTCTCACGCAGAATCGCACGGGCAAACATATTGAAAGCAACTGTAGTATTCATGCCAACTTGCGAACAAAATTCATCGAGCTATTTTTTCACCTCAGAATCCATCCGGACACTAAATGTAACTCTATAGGTGCATTTTGTTAATGATAATCTGTATAATATAAAAAACCCTGCACTGGCAAGAAAGCTCCATGCAGGGTGTTGTGACCAAATTCATGGGTGCAAATCTACACCCTTAATGACTTGGTATTTATTATCGTGCCGCTGTATTCACCTTAACGTCATTACGCCATTTTGTTTCGTGATTAAGTTTTGTGAACTACCCCACACCCTAACTTGATTATAATTGCTAGGGTTGGACATCATCTAAGTAGTATAGGCATGTTGTACATAGCGGGCCTGATGGGTTAGAGCAGTTTGTGCATGAATCCTCTGCATTTATTACAGGGTATACTTGGCTTGCGCGTGGGCGCGGTGGGCGGGTTAGCCCTGGCGGGTCTATTGGACCGGCAAGGGTAGTATGCCCTGTTGCCGGAATCATGCAAATTATAAGCACAACTGCCAGTAAAAATGTCGCAATATGCTTCTTTATCTTCATAGATTCAAGTCTCCTTTCATAAGTCTTGTAGAAATATCGGACGCTTTTTTGTTATATAACAAGGCTTTTTTATACTTTCCATCTTTCTCAAAATGAACACTAAGCCATTTATAGCAATTAATTACCATTATGTGTTTGCCATAGCTATTTAGATTTACAATAGATGTGCTAACAAGATATTCACGTGATGGCGCTTCATCCAGTAACAGAGAATGCTTAATGGCATGTAACCAATAATACCATAGTGTATTTTTAGTTACCAATGGCAAACCCTTATCTAAACATTTTCTTACTTCATCATCCCTGCCACAGTCACGCAAAAGAGTAGCCTTGTAACACAAATACTCCAAAAATGCTTCATCTTTTTCATTTAAAAGTCGGGCAGACATATCAAAATTTTCAAGTGCTTTCTCGTAGTCACCGGCTTCTTGGTATACCCGGCCAATGTTAAAATACACCCCGCACATGTTTAACTTATTATCTCTCTTTTCATCTAATAAATATTCACGATAATTGTTAAGCAACTTTAGCGCTTTATCAATCTTGCCTAGCTTGCCATAGCATACCGCCAACAGCTTTTGCACAGCGAAGCCAGACCTTATGCTTGCTAAATTAATTTCTGTCACTTCAACTTTCTCCAAGTAATCAATTGCCGAATACAAGTAGTCGCAGTTAACCATACAATTAGCTGTATTATAGTAGTGCATCGCATCGTTTAAGTTTAGCTGGTCTCCAATAACCTCCGCTTCGAGGTACATAGCAAGTGCTTGCTTGTATTGCCAGTCCAAATGTTTAAGAAGTCCTAGATAACGATAATACCAATACAAATGCATGTCCGTGAAAGTAGGCTTTCTCTCTTTTAAGGAAGTGGCAAGCTTTTCGCCTTCTTCTTTTTTGCCAATCATGCACAGATATCTGATGCAGAAAATATCAAACAGGTTTTCAAAATCCAAGTCAAATGTCCATTTTATATACCGCTCAAATTTTTTATGTAACTCAATAACTTGTTTTTTGTCACCATAGGTAATGGCATTATTCCAATCAATCATTTCTTTTGTCGCCGCAGAAACTTCATCGTCTGTTAAAGGTATATCTTCCATGCACGTAACTTTCCTAAATGCGTTAAGGACGTTGGAAGATACCGGGTGTCTATTGTTTTCGTATCCACCTATAAGTGTCTCGCTGTAACCCATAGAGGTTGCTATATTCACTTGCGTCTTTTTAAGGGCAAGCCTTATAGCCGTCATTTTCTCTCCAAGTGTCAATCTATTCAGTTTTTTCGTACTATTTTGTTTTTTCATAATAATCCACCACCTCAGCACCTATGTACCAAATATTTATACGATACCGTACACAACAAAATGAAATGAAACAAAATTAACATATATATCAATAATGAAATACGGGTTTCTGTCACGCTTTTGCCTAAAATTATCCTAATAATACATTAATACAATTAATATGTAAAGTAGTAGTCACAATGCGCGTTTTAGATAGAATATCGCCGCTACGCCAGCTAATGAAAAACACAATATTGATGCATATCTTATCCCAACCGGGGATGCCCATTGCTTGGTATCAAATGAACCCGGTTTTTACAAAGTGTATATTTATGATGAGTTAAAACTCACTAGATTTCCGTATCTTAAAAAGTTGAGCGGTGACATAGCCGAATTGACTGCCAATGAAAAAGGCTTGCTTGAATCCCTTCCAACGGCAAAAGAAAAACACATCACACTCAACTCCGCACTGCACAACGCCCGTATACTTCCAAAGTATACACTTTGATAAAGAGTGTGCCGAAGCTATACAGGCCAATAAATCAAGAATTGTTTATGACCATCCATTTGCGATAAAACATTTTACATGATTTTTACCTAAATTTCATACATACGTGACATAGTATTTACATACCCCCGTTATATTACATATTAGCAACAAACAAGCGAGGGGGAACTTCGGTGTACCAAGTAGAAGGATACTGGAAGGTTCGATTAGCTGGCCTGCTTATTTTAGCCATACTTGCAGTGGTGCTTTTTCTCAGCTATTCAATAAACAACAGCAGTCAAGAAGCCAATGAAATTTATGATGCTATTGTTTGCGTGGACAGGCTAGGTACTGCATTATGAAAAATAGCGGAATAAAAACACAAGAAGCCACGTCAATAGAAGGCGAATACTCAAAAGCCAAGCGTATCAAAAACACCATCCTTGGTGCGGTAAAAAATCCATACAATATAATTGTTGTAATCTTACTGTTTACTCTTGGCTATCTAATAATACTACCGTTAATTGAAATGATACATAGCACTTTCTTTGTGTCGTTTAGTGATTTGCGGCACATACCGGGGTCTTACGAAGGGGATTTTACATTGCATCACTGGAGGCGTGTTTTTAACAGCCCCGGAACTGCCACAGCCGCGCCGCGCCAAGTAAGCAACAGGCTAATGTATACACCTTTTCGGAACTCATTATTTTTAGGTATAAATGTAGCAAGTATTAGTGTTGTTCTTGGTTCGTTGATGGCATGGATAATGGTTCGTACAGATTTACCGGGGAAAAAATTATTATCCGTAATGATGATAATCCCGTATATGCTTCCCACATGGACTATATCGTTGATGTGGCTTACCGTGTTTAGAACCGGTACAAGAGGTGGAATGCCCGGTTTCCTTGCGGGTATGGGGTTACAGGTTCCAAACTGGCTTGCATACGGGCCGTTTCCGATTATTGTCGTAATGTCGTTAAGCGGTTTTGGGTCAACGTATTTGCTTGTATCGGGGGCTTTAAGTTCGGTCAACAGCGAAGTTGAAGAAATGGCTTCCATTATGGGGGCAAGCAAGGTTCGTTTGCTTAAAAAAATCACATTTCCTCTTGTTCTACCTGCAATGCTTTCTGGGTTTATTCTTTCATTTGCAAGCGCAATGGGTTCGTTCAGTACACCGCATTTATTAGGTGCAAGGGTTGGCTACGATACTATTGCAACCATGCTTGTATCTTCAATCCGTAACCGCAATTTAAGCACGGGATATATCATTACTATTGTTCTTATTTTAATTGTTGCCGTGGCAGTGTTCGTTAACCAAAAAATGATTGGTTTGCGCCGAAGCTATGCAACGATTATGGGAAAAGGAACACGCACTACGCCGTTGTCACTTGGCAAGGCAAAATATCCCTTGTTCGTTTTCTTGGCAGTGTTCCTTACTATTACGGTTGCCATTCCGATGTTTGTTCTTATGCTTGACACTGTAATGTTAGTACCCGGGGTGTATTCGCTATCCAATTTCACATTGCATTATTGGATAGGGGCGCGGGGTGGCATTGATTTATTTGCGGGTATGCCGGGGGTATTTAGGCATCCGTGGTTCTGGCAAAGTTTCCGCACAACAATGTTGCTTACTGTATGCGTAGCCGCAATAGGGATGTTTGCGGGGCAGTTTTTGGGTTATGTATGTACTCGCGGGCGGGGCCGACTGTCCGGCAAGATATTGGAGCAATGCGCGTTTTTACCATACATGATTCCATCAGTCACATTTGGCGCACTTTACTTAGAAATGTGGATAGAGCCGCGTTGGATTATTCCGTCTTTATACGGTACGTTTGCCTTGCTGGTGCTAATTTGTGTTGTAAACGGCTTGCCGTCGGCAAGCAGGGCAGGAACTGCAAATATGATGCAAATTGGGTACGACTTGGAGGAAGCGGCAAGTATACAAGGCGCGTCATTTATAAGAAGGTTTAGAAAAATTGTACTGCCCCTTGCGAAACCGGGATTCTTAACAGGGTTTATTCTAATTTTTATGAGTACAATCACTACGCTTGACTTGATTGTATTGCTGATGTCCTCTGAGGTAACAACGCTTTCTTACATGGTGTTTTCATTTTCTGAAAGCGGAGAGAGCGCACATGCAAGTGTACTTTCAGCATTTATGTTCCTCTTGGTACTGGCAACATATTTAATTTCAATAAAAATCGGAAAAGTAGACCTAGCTGCCGCTTATGGCGGTAGTTCGGGGGGAGGAAAAAGTAAGTGAGTAAAATCGTGTTAAAAAATGTTAATAAATATTTCAATAAAAACCATGTGCTTAAAGACCTTGATTTGACAATAGAGGATGGCGAGTTTATGACGCTTTTGGGGCCGTCCGGCTGTGGCAAAACAACAACACTACGTGTTATTGCCGGGCTTGAACAGCCGCAAAGCGGAACAATGTACATCGGGGAAACGGAAATCATCAACGTGTCCGAAGCCCTCTATAAATCACCGGGCGAGCGCGACCTTAATTTGGTTTTTCAAAGCTACGCATTGTGGCCACATATGACGGTTTACCAAAATGTAGCGTTCGGCTTGGAAACTAAAAAAATGTCCAAAGCAGATACGAAAATAAAAGTAGAAAACGTGTTGAAGCGATTGCAAATACATGAATATATAGAGCGTTACCCTGCGGAATTATCTGGCGGGCAACAACAGCGTGTAGCCATAGCAAGGGCAATTGTCACAGAACCCAAGATACTATTACTGGATGAGCCGCTTTCAAACCTTGACGCGCGGCTTCGTATAGAAATGCGCTCCGAATTAAAGCGTCTGCACCAAGAACTTAAAACCACGGTTATATACGTTACTCACGACCAAACCGAGGCATTAACAATGTCTACCCGTATTGCAACATATTTTGACGGTGTTTTAGTGCAAGTGGACACGCCCGTTAACTTATATAAAAACCCATGCAATTTACAAGTTGCAGATTTTGTTGGAAACCCAAGTATTAACTTTATAGACGCAACTGCCGAATTGCATGATGGCAATTTAACAGTAAACTCTATTTTGGGTGAAATGATATTTGACGGCGATACCTTTACAGAAAATATGCCATCCGCTTCATCGTCATTCTCGTGCGTAATTGCCGTAAGGCCGGAACAAGTTGCCCTTAGAATTAAAAAGGGAATGCTTGAAGGTACTGTATATTCAAGTATGCCTGCCGGGTCTGAAACGTTGGTTCATGTAAAAATAGGAGAAACCATACTGCTTGCTAAAAGACTTGGCTTGGTAGACTACGAGCCGAACCAACAGATTTGGGCAACAATTAACCCCGACAACACAAATGTTTACGACAAAGAGTCGGGGATGCTTATCAAACGGGCAACTGCATGACTTATGTAAAACTTGCACTATATAAAAGTAAAAAGGAGCAAAAAAATGAAAAGGTTTGTCTCAAAAGTAGTAGCGATTATGGCAGTATCAATTTTAACGGCTGTTATGTTTGCGGCTTGCAACAGCGAATCGTACGAACCGCAAGCGATTACCCAACCGGCAGGCAATCCACCCTCCGAAGCGGCAACACAACCCCCTAGCGGGTCAAGCGATGCGTCAGAACATGAAGCTGAACCAACTATTGTTAATGATACATTAGGCGTTCTGTTTGATGCGGAAACAGGCGAATTTGTTATGCCAAACCCATCTAACGATTGGGCGGCGGCTAACATCGACCATTTCATTTCTTATGAAGAACTTGTAAGGCGCGCCTTGGAAGAAGGCGAGGTAAACTGGGTAACATCGGGCAGTCGTGGCCCGGAGGCGGCAGCAGAATTTATGGAACTCTATCCCGGTATTACTGTAAATATTATCAACATGGGAACATCTGACACGCTAACGCGCTTCCCAATCGAACATGCGGCGGGTATGTTTAACTTGGACATAATGAGAAGTGCCGACGCTGAAGGTATTATCTACAATGAGTTCAAGGCTAGAGGTCTTATGCACAGCTATTTCCCATATGACATCCTACCGTATATTTACGATCCTGCATTTTTGATGGCGGGTATGCCCTCGTATGTTGTGCTTAACTTAATATATTACAATTACACATTCTTCCCGGAAGGGCCGCCTATAACAAGCTGGTGGGATTTAACCCTACCCGAATGGTACGGAAGAATTATCGCGCAAGACCCGCTTACTGAAGTACGTTATACCTCTGCAATAACTACATTTGTTAAGTATGCGGATTTATTTGCCGAAGAATACGAAAGAATATTTGGGCATCCTATCGAACTTCATCCTCTTTCACCTACTGCGGCACATGAATGGATGAGACGCTTCTTCGGTAATAACATAATTATCGACAATTCCGGTTCAAGTATGAACCGCACCGTAGGAAGGTCAGACCAAACGGAAATTTTCCTTGGATGGGGTAGTTCGTCCGGTATTAGGCGCAATGTTGATGAAGGTTTACACCTTGCAAATGCTATGTTAACACCAAGAGTTTCACAGCCTAATATGAACTATGTATATATTTTCGACCAAGCCCCAAACCCCAATGCGGCAAAACTTCTAGCGCGTTTCTTACTTGGTGGACAAGGCGAATCATTAGGTATCGGAAATGCAGACCGTAATCTTGAAGGTTCTTGGCTAGTACGCACAGATATCCCGGCTAACCCAAACCAACCCGCACCTTTAAGTGAGTTCCAGTTGTTTGTACATGATGGAGAGTTTGTTTACCGCAATAGCCCCGAAGTGCTTGATTTCTTATTAACAATTCGATAAATTTCCGATACTTTTCATTCCCTCTTTAGTAAGGCTAAACCAAGGATGACGCATATAAACGGCATCCTTGGTTTAATTTGAACCTCCAGTTTATAAAGAAAGGCATGTGAAGTTATATGAAAATAGATTTTCATACCCACAGCAAACTTGGAAAGAAACTGCCTTTTTCGCCGCAGTATACCGAGTGGCATTTACGGCAAGCAAAACTCGCAGGGCTTGACGCAATCTGTATTACGGAGCATTACAATGGAACAGAAATGGAATCCACCTTCGATTATATTCAAATGAATATGAAATGCGTTGGCGATGCATTTGTTACCAACGATGGATTAATCGTATTCCTAGGTCTGGAGATTGATGCATTTGAAGGCGGGCATTTTTTAACAATTGGTTCAATGCACGATGTAAAAAGCATCTATCAAAAATTACAACCCTTTTTACTAAAAAAACTACATCCAACATATTTTCAATTAGTAGATGTTGTTAAGCCCCTGCCTATTCTATTTGGTGTTTCGCATCCATTTAGAGAAAGTAATAATATTTGTCATTTAACGATAGAGCAACTTTCTTTCTTAGAGTTCTTGGAGTTAAACGGGAAAGACATGGCATTGGACACAGATAACGAAAACAAAGTAAGAAAACTGGCCGCCGAAGTTGGTCTGCCTATACTGGCGGGCAGTGATACCCACCAAGCACATCAGTTTGGCTGTATCTGTAATCATTTTAACGAAACAGTTACAACCATTGAAGAGCTTCGCCATGTCATAAACGGTAATGCATCATATACTATTGAGCACGGGCATAATACCGTTGTTCAAGTTCAGACAGCAAAGTTGATAAAGACGGCGTTAAAAGAAGTTCATAAACTTGGAGGAGACTATGTGTCCGTTATGTTCAAATGACACCAAAACCCATTTCAAAATCGACCCGCATATTCATACGGCAGAAGTTAGCCAATGTGGATTTCTTTCTGCCACAGAAGTTGTTAAGCGGTATCATGCGCTAGGTTATGACGGTATTGTAATTACAGACCATTTGCACGAGGATTACATATCATCTCTTGGCTGTAAAGATGATTGGAATGCTTGCATCAAGCATTTCTTACAAGGATATGAAAATGCTAAAGCTATCGGTGAGCAACTTGGCTTGAAAGTATTGCTTGGCGCGGAAATAAGGTTTTTGATTAACGACAGTGACTATTTATTATACGGCATAGACAAGAATTTCCTATACAATGCGCCTTACTTGTACAGGCTTGACCCTAAAGAATTTTTTGCACGTTATGGTGAAGATGTATTGATTATCCATGCACACCCTTTTCGCGGTGATAATGATGTGTTTTTAGAATATATACATGGTGTTGAAGTTTTTAACACTAACCCAAGACATGATAACCGCAATGATAAAGCCCAATCACTGTATAACCTATACCCTCATATGTATCCTTTTTATGGCTCTGATACGCATAGAGACGGTGATGAAGGGCGAGCATATATGTTATTTAATGAAGCGGTTATAGATTCACAAAAATTTCGCAATGCCGTGTTGAAACGTAATTACCAAGGGGCGCAGAATGGTGAATAAAGTTTCAAAAAAAATCATACTTTTATGTTTTTTGACAGCAGTAACGATTTTTGCTGTTGAGATTTGTGTCAGCTATTTCCCTAGACGAATACAGCATGTGCTTTATGGCATTGAGTTGCTAGAAGTAAATGAGGATGAGTTTGAGCTTTTACGGACATTGGACATTCGTATTGACGGACGATTGCACTACGGTATATTTGCAGCTTCGCCACGCTTCAGAGGGCTAATTGAGGTTGACGGGTATGCATTTACTTTTGGGAATGAAATTGAAATTTTATTTGATGATGATTTTTCTGGCGGGTTATTATATGTTTTTGCCGAGTTTTCCAAATCAGGGGCGGCATCTTTTGGAACAATTCCAAGAGTTGAAACATTAGGATGGATAAAAACAGATAGATATTTTTCATATGTAATCATCAGAGTATATGAATGGAAATCCCTCAGCGATGGTGGCTATATCTCCATCAACACAGACCGAGTTATTATTGCCCCTGCGAATGATGTAGACACCGCTCTTAAACTATTTTAACTAAAAGCATGTTTTCAAGCCGATACCTTGTTAAGTAATTACAAAGTATCGGTTTTTGTTTTAACAAATCAATGTTTATCTGAAGTTAAATATTTGTTGGAACAAGAAAACGAGAAAGTGCAAGATGATAACGAAAGTTAAGGAGTTTAGGCACGAAATCAAATTGTGATGTGCTTGGACACTCCCATAATTTTATACTTCTTTACATTGGCGAAAAACTTTTGGTTTTGAAGATTAACGCTTTACTCCTTGCAGGTATTTTGCGTATAATAGCCGTGGTGTCATTTTTCATTCGCGACTAATAGAATTGTTATCTAATGAGATTGCTATTATGATTATCGAGTACACGCTTTTAGCTTACATATAAGGAGGCATGAATTTAAGAATGCAGAGCTTTATAAGCAGTAAAAGAAAGACCATAGCTATGCTAATATCCCTAGGCCTTATAATGATATTTATAGCGGCCACAACCATAACCGCCAACCCCGAAAGGGTGCAAGATGGACGGGACTACAGCAAGCCTACGATAAATTTTAGGCATGAATACGCAGGTACATATGATGGCAACCCTATATACCGTTTAATAGCTTCCGTGATGGCACCGGGGGGGCTTAGGCGTTTAGGTTTTGTTATCTCTTATAACAATGAGGTTATTCTGCCGGTTAACAGCCAAACTTTAGCGGATATAGAACCACCCCAAAACACGACAGTGAGGATGGTAACAACCACGCCATTTTCGCTACTGGCAGGGGATTTTAATCTGCCACTTGATACATGGCTTATGCGGGACGGGCGTACAGGCTTTTCTTTTGATTTCTTTGCTACAGATGAAAGCATGACGCCATATACCACCACAGATGTTTTTGCTTTTTATTACCGCATGGCGGGCAACGATTTAAGCGCGTTTGATGATGAAACGTTCAGGCTTGAAGACGGGCGTATGGCCGATAGTATGATAAGCGGCTATTCGCAGGTGTCTTTTGTACGGCCCGGGATTGAAATACTGTCTGGGAGCGCCGCGTATATTTGGGGGCATCATGTGGCGTACCATGGCAATGCCGAAATCCCCGATGCGAATATTATATGGACACCGCCGGTAATTATAAATACGCCGCCCGAAGAATTGAGTGAAGTCCCGCCATATGCTCATATGCCGAGGGTAGATATTGCACCAACTATGGAAGAAATTAATGAAGAGGCATATGATGAGCCAGAGGTTGCTACGCCCACACCCACACCCACGCCGGTTCCGGTAGAAACCCTAGCGCAAGAGTCAGCTACTGGCCCGGAAACATTTGTGGTAGTTTTCGGCCCAGAAGGCGGTACCCTACCCACAAATGAAACAGGCCTGCGTACAGGCCCGCCCGGCTTTGTAATTGACGCAGCACCTTCGCCAACCCGTGCGGGCTACAGCTTCATAGGCTGGTATTTCAACAACTATCGTGTAACATTCCCACTGACTGTTAGCAGCGACATGGCACTTATGGCCCGCTGGCAGGCTGGCAACATATCGCCAACACCATCCCCGGCTCCTGTGACATCGCCAACACCAACGCCGTCACCATCTCCGGCAGCTTCGCCCTCTCCGTCGCCATCCCCTGCGCCGGGCGGTAATGTACCCAACCCCACAACCAGCCCGATTAATATAAGTTTTGCGATATTTGGCGCGGTGCTTGCGGTAGGATTAGCCTCCTACAGTATTATAAGAACAGCAGGCAAGCAAAAGGCCGCAGAGGTGCTGTATAACTCGGAAATGACACGCTTTAAACGCGAAAAACGGATTACTGATATGCTTGATGAGTAGGCTTATTTTAAAAACTTTTTTTATGAATAGGAGCGTATCAAATGATTGATATTAAAATATGTGAATGGCTGATTGATAATGCTGACGCTCCTATTCGTTATAGAGTAGCGCGGGAATTATTAAATGATGAAAAAACAGCTAAAAAATTTGAGGCCGGCCTGCTTGAAAACCCTTCTGTTGACAGGTGGTTGAAAAGCCTAAAATCAGATGAGCCGTTGCAACATGGTGCCATGAGTATGGAACACGGGTCTATTGACTCTTGCCTTGAAAATGCGATGTATAAATGCGTGCGTTTGGGGTTGCACGGTGGCTTGCCGCAGTTAGTAGATTCGGCTAGTTATTATATCGACGCAGTAAAAAATTACAGGGATAGACCATTCCGTAATAAATATAATAGTTTTACAGCGATATTGTCGGCGAGTTTGCTGGGCATGGCTGGCATCGAAGATAAAGCCGTTCTTGAATGTATGCTTGGGCTTCTTGATGAAATGTATGCTTTTGCTAAGCAAAAGAATTACGATATTTATATAAGTGAAGATGAAAGAGCTAAACTGGCAGGAGTCCCCCAAAATTGGAGAAGCCGGAATGATTTTATTAAATATGAGTTAATAGACGAATACGGTTTTTGTTTTCCGTTAGTATATGACATTATGGGGATGTACACGCTTTACGGTTTGGGTGACGCAGATATAAATGAAAAGATAGATACTGTATTAAGTTATATTTCCAACGATGATTTTCATAGCAAAATTGCTGATGGGTATGGCATATTAATTGCTGACCCGAAGAAAAAAATCTATCATGGTATGGGGTGGAGCCCGCATTACCCCGGATGGTTTAATTTATCGGATTATTTTGAAGAATCTGTTATAGGTGCTGGGCATGTGGGGAAGCCGTATATTCCTAGATTGTTATTCTTTGCTGAAATTTATTCTTGTTATCCGATAGCAGTAAAAACTAAATGGTTTAGTGAGCTAATTGAGTATCTGGAGAAATATAAAACAGAATCAGGCACGTACAAGTTTCCCAAAGAATGGCTGCCAGAAAAGACAGGGTATGCGGTTGGTGGTTTTCATATGTCATATGGCGAAAACAGGCGAAAGAAAAATTGGTGTGAGATTGAATCGACATTTTATATGCAGTTGATAAAACAAAAGAGTTAGCCCTTCAACATAAGAATTTTTATCAAAAGATTGTACCGCCAAAAAGGCTGTGCAATCTTTTTTTATGCGTTTAAAGGGAATATAACGTGTGAGGCAATGAATAGCATAATTGTGTACATGTTTGAGATGTATATAAAATATGCAATGGGAAAACATTTCGCACATGGGTTGACTTGCCAGAGTACTCGTGTATAATTGACAAAAAGTGCTAAAGTGTGAAATCCAGCAAATACATATTTTTATGGATGATTGGTTGGATGCTGTATTGCTTATTTAGGATATGAGCGAATTTGAAATGACTGGGGTAGGGTAGGCAACGAATATGTAATAGTTGGAGTAACATAGTATACAAGCTTACATATATGGTAATATGAAGAATTAAAGGGGAAATCATGAAAAACGCAAATATTTTACTATCTGCTTTCACGGCCCATTATAGCGCTTCATGCAGCATGCGGAGAGAGCCAAAGCTACATACAGCCATCCTTCTATTACTTATCATGATTGTAGCCCTAAACTTGGCGGCATGTGGCCGCAGAGACGAATCATCTGATACCGATACGTATGCGCATGATGGAGCCGGTCCGCGCCCCGGTGAAACCAGTATGGGCAATGACAACATTCCCGATACCGGCCAAACAGCATTGGAGTTACCAGTAGACCGTTCCCTGTTCTACGGGGAGACACTGGTGATATATGCGCTAAGCAGGTACAGCAATAATATCACTGCTATCGCGAATGAATATATGCGGCTAAACCCAGACATAACCATTGAGATAATCAGCTTTCGCGGCGACTTGACGAGAGCCATACAAGAAACAAGCATAGCACTTGGGGAAATTGTTACACATGCACAGGCGCCACGTATAACGCCGCCTGTTTTGATAGAATCCTCATTAGTTAACCCCCGTGATACCCACCATTTCGCTAATTGGATTCCCTTTATAAATGCCACCCACGATTTCAACGATTATTATTTTTTTATGAACGTAATTGACGCGATGGCGGTAGACGGCTTCCTTTATGAATTTCCGCTCAATTTTTCGTTTAATGTGATAGCGACTAACTATTCGATCCCGGGCCTACCCCAAGCTATGCAAGAATATAGGAATGGAATCACTATGTATCAGCTGATGGGGCTAATGCGTTACTTTAATACTACGGGTTATCACCCCGATATGCCGGATATGCTCCTACCCATGTATCTTTGGCACAATTTCGATATCTGGCATGGATTCACATTCTTTCATCATGCGCCTGATTCAGAAACAGGCATAGCAGATTTTAACAGCCAGCGTTTAATAGACTTTTTAACTCACGCCCGCGAGACAACCGCCCCAGACAAGATATTTGGCGAAAATTTTGCGCCATCGCTACTTGCCGCAGCAACTTCGGATTTTATAGAAATTTGGAGATATTTTTTCTTTAATGTTGGGATGAACGATAAACATGATGTTATGCCATATAGACCCAATGATGTGCGTGATATGATCTTTGGAAGTGTTCCACTTATGTTCGCAGACGCGACCCCAATCGTCAACGAACATGGCGAACTAATTATTACTCCCACGGCTGCCTATGTATTAAGCGCTCATGCCACTCCCGCTCAGCAGGATTTAGCATGGGACTTCATGCAATTTATGGCAAGCGATGCCGGAGTCAGGGCTGCAAGCCGAAGCATGGCTTTGCAACCAAGTATTGGAATTGTGCGCGAGCGCTTACCAATGATGCATATCAACAGAGAAGCCGCACGCCTTAGTATTAGAGAAAATTGGCTCGGCCCGGATAGCCTTTGGCATGATTCAGGGGCTTTTTGCATTTTGGCAACCATACTAACCGCCACTAGAGACAGCGAAGTAGCTATCCCACATATGACTCACAATTGGCTGGATGATATAGGCGATATGCCCATGGTGCTGGCGCAAACATGGCCGGATACCGTTCGCCTTACGTTGCAGGATTTCCACAACGGCATGATATCGGCAGAAGAAGCCGCAATTCTTATTCAAGGCTTAATAGAATTTGAAATGGCCGGGGTGGAATAGATAACGTATGTCATAAGCCTGAGTAGCGTAGCATGTGAATAAATATTATAGAATTAACGAAGGTTTAGATATTTACCTCATTTGGGGTAGGGGAATTGAGTTAAATATAGTATCATAAACTAAAGAAAGGAGGAGATGTAATGTCAAATATAGCGAACATGTTCGATGATTTCGATTTGGATATTCAAAAGACATGTGAAGAAATTGACATACAAAATGGGGTGCTTGTAACCACAGCATATTCGGTGGGCATAACCGTAGTACATCCGTCTTGTCAAAACACTTGTAACACTAACTGTCTTTGGTAAATATTCATAAACGCTAACACTTTGTAATCACTGGATAAGCATAGGCTTGAGTTCGAGCAAAATTGCTCATTCCCTACCACTCAAGCTTTTACCCGCAGAGATATAAGTGCCTTGTGGCATTTAACATAGCATCACAGATATGGTAGTATTCAGAAGCAGGAAATGAAGTGAGAAGTATCCGTAAAGCGGATTTTCATTTTAATCTATTTGTTCCACCGGCGAAGGAGGCATATTTATTATGAAAAACACGAAACATTTACTATCTGCCCGCACAGCCCTAAGCAGTGTTTCATGCGACCCGAGAAAAGTATCAAAACATCTAATATCCATCCGGCTACTGCTTATCATGATTGTAGTACTAAGCTTGGCAGCCTGCGGTCGCGGGAGCGATTCAAATGAAACCGATACATACACATATGCTGAAACCGGCCCACGCCCCGGAGATACTACTACCGGAGATGCAAACGTACCCGACACCATTCCTTACACCGGCCAAGAAACGGACGTGCAATTAGTTGATCGCACCCCGTTCTACGGCGAGACACTGACGATATTCGCGTTAAGCAGTAACAGTAATGATATCACTGCCATAGCGAATGAATATATGCGGCAAAACCCCGGAGTAACCATAGAGATAACTACATTTGCCGGCAACTTGGAAAGAGCCAGACATGAAACAAGTATCGCGTTAGGAGACATCGCACTACCTGCGGGAGCGCCGCCTGTCACGCCACCTGTTTTAATAGAGTCCGTGATGGTTAACCCTTACGATACTCACCATTTCAAAAATTGGACCCCATTCATAGATGCCACCCCTAGCTTTAACGATTACAACTTTTTTATGAATGTCATAGACGCGATGACGGCAGATGGATATCTTTATGAATTCCCCCTAACATTTTTGTTTGGCCTTGTAACGGCCAACCACACAATCCCGGGTATGACCCAAGCCATGGAAATGCATGAAGGCGGCATCACAATGCGTCAGCTATTAGGATTGACGCGCAATTTTAGTACAATAGCGTATAATCCCATTGACTATGAAGAAATTGTATCAATGTACTTTTTGCATAATTTCGATGCTGGATATGGTTTTGACTTCTTGCGCGGCAGCTTGGAAACCGGTGTGGCTGATTTTAATAATCAACATTTCATAGAATTTTTGAACCACGCCCGCGAAGTAACCTTTTCCGGCAAGGTGTTTGGGGAAGACTATGCGCCGCTGATTCCTCACGTAAGGAACTTCGCGTCGCTTGTAATATGGAGATATTTTTTTATTGATATTGGAGCAAACGCTAACCCCGGTGTCATGACTGCATGGAGATGGGGCACGCGTCAATTCTTTTCTGGCGCAACCCCAATTGTAAGTAGCCAAGGCGAGTTAATTATTACCCC
>Ga0131853_10000897_pt1 | contig 53694 bp, 52 predicted proteins | sample TergutLab28metaG_FD_92764 | JGI IMG/M metagenome (GOLD analysis project Ga0131853, IMG submission 92764) | Labiotermes labralis P1 segment gut microbial communities from Petit-Saut dam, French Guiana - Lab288 P1 (version 2) (version 2) | ecosystem: Host-associated > Arthropoda: Insects >...
CGATGCGCTCCACGATATTATGGGAGCGGAGACCTTTCAGCGTAATGTAGAAAAAGGTGCGATAGAAGTAGCGCCCTTAGCGTATATGCGCGGCCGGACTTTGGACAACTCCTTCATTGTGTTGGACGAGGCCCAAAACACTACACCGGAACAGATGAAGATGTTTCTTACCCGTATCGGTTTTGGCTCTAAAGCTGTCATTACCGGAGATATTACACAAATAGACCTGCCGGACGGCAAGCACAGCGGCCTGCGGGACGCCATTGGGATTTTAGAAAATGTCGAAGGCATAGGGATATCCCATCTCACCGCCAAGGATGTGGTGAGGCATCCCTTAGTCCAAAAAATAATCCAAGCCTATGAAAAACGAGACGCCCGCAATGCCTACAAGCAGCAAGCAAACCAGCAGCGTCGCCTGGCAAGAAGACCGAGGTAGATAGTCATGCGTAATCGTTTAATCAACACGATTCTCATATTAACCGCCTATATATTGACCTGCGCGGCAGTGTGGGCAGGGCCTTACTTTCAGTCGGCCTTGACCGTTAATGTGGGGGATGTATCTCAAGTCAGGGTGGTGGCTACCCGAAATGTAGAAAATACGATAGCCACCGAGCGCAACAGAGCCGAAGCCTTAGCCAGAGCCGAGGCCTTGCGTGATGTGACCAGGCATGATCCTGTGATTGACGAGCAGATATATGCCTCTATATACGCGCTTTTTGACCGGTTGGAAGGGATCAGGCTAGAGCATTCCCTATGGATGGAAGAACAGGAAGAAGCTCGCAAGCTGGCCTACGACCAGTGGCGGCAAACCCATGCCGAGTGGACGGTAGACCATGCCCGTTGGGTGCAGCAGCAATTACTTGATCTTGAAGCACTTGACGAAGATATAGAAATACTGGAAGAACCGACCCCACCGGCTGAGGAATTTATATTTCAAGCAGCGGAATTTCCCATGGAAGCACGTTTTGATGATTTGCCTGTGCGGCTGCATCCTAATCTGCAAAGCTTTTTACTGACTTTGTCGGTGGATGATTTTGAAGACTTGTATTATGCGGTTTTGTGGACGACCGAGACGGCTTTAGATCATGGCATAGAGGTTATTGATGTCATAGTCCAGACCTCCGTTCATAATCAATTGATGGAATATATGTACCATTCAGACGCTATTGAGGCGGGTTATCAGATTATCCTGGCTTTGCTTGTGCCTAACTTGGTGTTTCACCACGAAGCGGACGAAGCGGCAAGACAGCAGGAAATGGAAAATTATGAAACTGTCTGGCTGCTGCAAAATCAGCTAATTGTAGACCAGGGAGAGCGTATTACCGAAGAAGCCTACGCGATTATGGAAAGCCTAGGTATGCTGGAAACCGAGTGGACTCGGGATATTGTCCCATTGGTAGGTATTTTTATTGTGGTTGCCATTACCATGCTGGTTTGCTGCTGGTTTATTTATTTTTATCGTCAGCGGCTTATTTCCAAAACAAAAGAGGCCATGCTGCTCTTTACCCTGTTTGTTGGCGTGATGATTGTGCTATGGGCTTTAGGCGGTGTGGGTTACTATTTCCTGCCTATATTAGTGTTTACCATGCTTATTGCCATGTTGATCGATTCCCGTACCGCCGCCATATTAAATTTAGGCTTTACATTAATGGCCTATTTTGTGGTAGAGGGTACGATGCACTATATGGTGTTCTTTATTTTGTCAGGCTCCCTCATCTGTCTGCTGGCACGTTATACTACCGAACGCAATAAAATCATGATGGTGGCCCTTTTGGCCGCGTTCTTTAATTTTATTTTAGCGGTGGCCATTTCCTTGGTTTTTGAACCCCATTACGCGGCCTATTCTTTAGATTCTATTATTGCCACGGGAGGCTTTGCGGCCTTAAACGGTATGTTGACGGTTATTGTAGCCGTAGGCAGCCTGCCTTTATGGGAGGTTGTTTTTGGAGTGGTTACGCCGATTAAGCTACTGGATCTCACCAATCCTACCAACCCGTTAATGAGACGCTTGACACTGGAAGCCCCGGGAACCTACCACCATTCATTGATTGTAGCCAATATGGCGGAATCTGCCGCCTATGACATAGGGGCCAATCCCCACATAGCCAGGGCGGGCGGATATTATCACGATATCGGAAAACTCCAGTATCCTCAGTATTTTGCGGAAAATATTACGGGGCATAGCCCCCATGACGACATGGATCCTTTAAGCAGCGCACAGATTATTGTCAGCCATATTGATTACGGTCAAACGTTGGCTGCGGAATATCGGTTGCCTCAGTTTTTGCGGGATATTATCAGCGAACATCATGGCAATAGCCTGATCCGGTATTTTTACTGTAAGGCCAAAGAACTGGAAAATCCGGATGATCCTCAAACTTTAGTCAACGAAAGCGATTACCGTTACCCTTATCCAATCCCCCAAAGCAGGGAATCTGCCGTGGTGATGCTGGCCGACGGGGTAGAAGCTTCTGTCCGGTCTATGATGGCCAAAGGCAAAGGAGTAGGGGATATGAAGGCCTTAATTAATAAAATGATCAGGGACAAGCTTACCGACGGCTCCTTAGCCGACAGTCAATTAAGTATCCGTGATGTGGATACCATTGCAAAATCTTTCTACCGGGTATTAAAGGGCATGTATCACGAACGTATCCCATACCCGCAAGAGCCGAGCGAAGCCGCGGCGGCAAAGCCGTAGCGCTTGGCATGAGGTTTTGCATAAGGGTTCTAGGGTACAGAATCGTGCTTTTTACAAGTAGATGAAGTAGATGATAGATATTGAAATAGATGTTGAAATATCAAAACAAACCACCAAAACAAGTACGGAGTAACGTATTACAACCGGCATCGAAACGAGGAATTGAAGACAATATGGACATTTATTGGGACAATTTGCCCGAAGATTGCGAAGGGCTATTAACAAATTTGCTTAAACAAGGCTTGGAGCATATAGAAGCGCCGCCAAAAGCAGAAATCAGCATTTCCTTTGTAGACCGGGATGAAATAAAAGCCCTCAACCATCAATACCGCGGCATAGACCAAGAAACAGATGTATTATCCTTCCCTTTCACCGAGCCGGACCAATGGCCGAAGGATAGCGATTTTCCAATAGCCTTAGGAGACATCATCATCTGCACAGATGTAGCCCATGAACAGGCAGAGACCTATGGCCATTCTTTAGAAAGAGAGCTGGGTTTCCTGGTAGTCCACGGCCTACTCCACCTAGCAGGCTATGATCACATGAACCCTGACGAAGAAGAACAAATGCGGCAAGCCCAACGAGAAATATTGGGGGAACTCAAATGAAACCACCTAAAAGCCAATCTCTACCCGAAAGCTTTAAATACGCCTGGGAGGGCATACGCCATGCCATAGTCAGCGAACGCAACTTCAAAATCCATATAGCGTGCGCGATTTTAGCAATCATCCTCTGTATTGTGCTACCGGTAGACGGTATCCACAGCTTTATGGTCATATACGCCATTTTTTTTGTGTTATGTATGGAACTAATCAACACTGCCGTAGAGGCTTTGGTAGATTTATACTGTGGACAAAACATCCATCCTTTAGCTAAAATTGCCAAGGACTGTTGCGCCGGAGCGGTGCTTTTGGCGGCTGTACAAGCAGTTATTGTAGGCGTGATAGTGGCCCATCATATTTTATTCGGGTAAGTGCAAAGCCCGCCCAAGGATTAGTCAGAGCTTTCCGGTACTTACAGATTATGCATCACGAAAGGTTAGTTATATGCCAAAACCAAATGACAACAATTCCCATCAAGGCAATTCCCCCCAAAGCAATCCTCCCCAAAATAATTCCCAACAGAACAATTCTCCACATAGTAACTCGCCCCAAAGCAATTCCCCACAAAAAAATGTTTCCCAATACGATCCATCCTATAACCCTAAACGACAAAAACCCAAAAAGCATTTCTACCAAAACAAAAAACAGCTCTTTATTGGGCTATTGATCCTTTTGGGGATCGGACTGTTTATTGCGGTCACCGTATTTGCCGTACTGCCCATGTTTTCGTATCAAGAACCGGCGGTGGAAGCCATTGTCATACCCCAGCCAACCCCAAGCCCAACCCCCAGGCCTACGCCGGTACCGACACCGACCCTGACCCCGGAGCCGACCCCGGATCCCATGGAAGGCATGGTTCACAGTCCGTTAACGGGACTGCCTATCCCGGAAGAAACCGCCCCTCTGCGTCCGGTAGCCGTGGTGATCAACAATCATTCCCGCGCCCTGCCCCAAAGCGGTATCTCAGAGGCGGAGATCATATATGAAGTGCTGGCCGAGGGAAATATTACCCGTTTGGTGGCGATCTTTCATCAGCTGCAATCCCCACGGATCGGCCCCGTACGTTCGACCCGTGATTATTTTGTGGATTTTGCCATCGCCTATGATTCGGTATTTGTCCATCACGGCGGCAGCCCCTCAGGCTATGCTCGTCTGCGCAATCTAAATGTAGACCGTCTGGACGGTATGGCTTTAGAAGGTACAGTGTTTTGGCGGGACCCGGAGCGCCGCAGAGTGCCGGCCTTAATCGAACACAGCTCCTACACCGGTATGGAACAGCTGGAAACCGCAATGGAAACCAGAAATATCCGCCGAGAGCGTTTAGAAGATGATAATATGGGCTTTGCCTTTAATTTGGATGAAGTCCCTTTTGAGACAATCGCCTTAGCCAGCGGCGGAGATTTTAGCCCATGCTTAGAGCTTACGGTACCTTTTTCCCAGGGTTATCCCAGGCGTTTTGTCTATGATCCAGAGACTATGACGTATGCGGTGTACAATGTTCACGGGCCTCATATAGATGAGGACATTGAAGATGAAGAAGAGGCACAGCTGCATGTCACCAATATTTTGGTACAGCATACCAGGATGTGGCTGACCGGAGACGCCGAAGGCCGCCGGGAGGTCGTTACCATAGGAAGCGGTACCGGATACCTGGCTGCCGAAGGGGGTATCGTCAACGTACGCTGGGAGCGCGACTCCCATCAAACCCCCACCCGCTGGTATTTTATGAACGGGGAACCCATCACATTAATCCCGGGGCAAACTTGGATTAATGTGCTTCAAGATACGATACCCATACAGGTAGTGACAGGCCTGGAACCCGAGGAAGAAGCTGAGGAAGAAGATGAATATGACGAAGACAACTGATGAAGTGAAATCCGGTAGCGAAATGAAATCCGGTAATGAATTTAAATCTGGTTTTGTATCCTTAGTGGGCCGTCCTAATGTAGGTAAATCCACACTGATGAATTATTTGGTAGGCGAAAAAATTGCCATTGTTTCTAACCGCCCCCAAACCACCCGCAATAAAATTACCAGTATCTTAACGGGTTCGGATTATCAAATTGTTTTTATAGATACTCCGGGGCTTCATAAGCCAAAAACAAAATTGGGAGACTATATGGTAAAAAGCGCCCAAAACGCGTTAAGCGGCATGGATGTGGTTTTGTATCTGGTAGAGCCGATGCCAACGGTCACCCCGGGCGATGAAACGATTTTGGAGATGCTTCCGGGAAAAGATTCCAAAGTGATATTGGTGATCAACAAAGCGGATACGGTAAAAAAACCGGAGATTTTACTGACGATAGAGGCGTATGCGGCCAGGTTCCCATTTTGTGAGATTGTACCGATCTCGGCCCTTACGGGAGAAAATACCGATGCGCTTTTACAGACCATCGGCAAATATCTGTCGGCAGGCCCCAAATATTTTCCCGATGATATGGTCACAGATCAGCCCGAGCGGCAGATAGCAGCAGAAATGGTGCGGGAAAAAGCCCTGACCTTCTTACAGGAAGAAATCCCCCACGGTATAGCGGTGGAAATTACATCGATGAAGAAACGGCCAAAAGCGGATTTAGTGGATGTAGAAGCGACGATTTATTGCGAACGGGAATCTCACAAAGGGATTGTTATCGGTAAAAGCGGAGCGATGCTTAAAAAAATCGGTGCGGCATCACGGCAGGATATGCAGGCTTTATTAGGATCGCCAATCAACTTACAATTATGGGTAAAGGTGCGTAAACGCTGGCGGGACAGTGATATGATTTTGCGCAATCTGGGTTATGATGCGAGGAAAATCTGATGGAGGAAAATATAAAGCATATTTCCAAAAGCGAACGGATATTATTAAAAGACGAACAGATATTGTTGAAGATACGAAAGTATATGTTAAAGCTAAAGCTGTTGTTTGACCGCATCGAAAAGCAATCTTTTGAAGAGATCGATGAGGGGACAGATGGTTTGGCTTTAACCCAGTGCGTTACTAATCTTTTTGAACTGGCCATCAGAGTAGATGAGGATGATGTGCCTCCGTGGCTGGATGTTTTAAGATCAAACAAAGTTGCCAGGATGAGAAATATTGAAAGCCATAATTACGATGCCACAAATTGGGATATTGCAAAAGATATCTGCCGAAAAATTTTGCATGGTGTGAAGATAGAGGCCATAGATGCCTATATAAAGGCGTTGCATGGTAAATAAAACGGCAAGTGAAAAAATTAAGGTTTCGAGATTTCCAAATTTTCATAAGCATACAAAACGCTGCCTGGGAAAACATATTTATTGATGATTTATAGACGATTATAAAAACGGGGGGACACATTTGAACCTACAAGATTTTTGTTGGCATTGGTTTGAAAAAAGCGGCCATCCCGGCGCATATATGGAGTATCTCCAATTCGAACAAAGTGCCGAAAGGCGAGAAAAATCCAATGAACACTTTTAAAGCCAGAGGCCTGGTTTTGAGGGAATACGAAACGGGAGAGTCGGACAAGCGGTTAGCGCTGTTGTGCAAGGGCCACGGGCGGTTATTGGTTCACGCCCGGGGTGCCCGTGGCGCCAAAAGCAAGTTTCTTGCGGCCTCCCAGATGTTTACATATGGTGATTATGTCATTGCCGACGGGCGGCAGTTTTTGTCCCTAAACCAAGGCTCGGTGATCGAAAGCTTTTATCCCATCCGTCAGGACTACGATAAACTATGCTATGCCCAATATATTTTAGAAATCTGCGAAAAAACCATCCCGGACCGGACACCCTGTGATGAACTGCTGCTATTGGTGTTAAAGACTCTGCAGCATATAAGCCGACAAAATGCTCCATCCCCATCTGTTGAGACTGATAAACTTTCCGCCGCCAAACTGGCTGACGAGGCCGGTGACGTTAAGATATCCGGCCAACAGGCGGTGAGTGTGTTTTTGTTTCGCTTTTTTTTATTTTACGGCTTAGCGCCGGAAATGAATGTCTGCTGCCTGTGCGGCGAAGGGCTGGATCATTCCGCTACGTTGTTTTGCGATGAGGGGATGGTCTGTTTTAACTGTCAAAAACATAGGCCCACTGCCCCAAACGGTACGGCAAAGTCTCGTATGCCTTTGTCTCTCGGGGCTCAAGAAGCGGTAAGGCATATTCTCAGTACAGATGTTAATCAGGCGTTTATGTTTCGCGCTCAGGGTTCCGTACTGGCTGAGCTAACCCGGGCGGCCCGGCTCTGCTGGATGGGACATTTTCCGATTACGCTGCAAACAGATATACAAATGATATAGCGAAATGAATTTCGTTATACAAACGCGCATATCTTCATATATAAGGGGTAATTTCGAAAACCCTTTGGAGGTAGTATATGCGCGAATTTACTGTACTGATAGGCCAACTCTTTTTCATTGCACTGATGCAAACGGTTCTTGAGCTGTTTATTGACCCTCAAGAACGACCTAAACATGTGCAAATCCTGAATATTGCCTGTATTATAGGCAGTTTGTACCTATTGCTGCAATTTGTATTTGAATATCTGATGGGCGAGTTATCTACTTTTGTCACCTTTCCTTTTTAAAGTTTCTTGCAAAAATTCATAGGAATAGGTATTATGAAGCGATACGCAGAAGAAAGCGAAAAGAATAGGAGGACTGCCATGGATACGCTAAAGCTTATATATAACCCCAACTCCGGGGACAAGCAGTTTAAAAATTCTTTAGACGCCTGTGCGGAAGTCTTTCAAAATGCGGGATACGAAACCCGGCTGGTACGGGCAACTTCCAGGGAAATACTGGACCAATCCATAGCTTCCATGGATGAGTGCGCCGTTATCGCGGCGGGGGGAGACGGTACAGTCAATCATGTGGTTAACGCGCTGATGCGGCATAAAAAGGATGTTCCGTTGGGCATAATCCCGGCAGGTACGGCCAATGATTTTGCCAATTATCTTAAAATGCCAAAGGATCCCCGAGCCGCCGCAGAAGCCATTGTCCGAGGTCGGATTACCAAAGCGGATTTAGGCATTGCCAATGACTGCTACTTCATCAATGTATGCGGTGTCGGGCTTTTGGCCAATGTATCTCAGCAGATAGACACTCAGTTTAAGGACGCTTTGGGAAAATTGGCATATTATTTAAAAGGGCTGGGCCAATTGCCCAACTTTATGCCCACGCCCTTACGTATTACCACGGGTTTGAACAAGGCTCAAGCACTGGAAGACGAATTCTTTTTATTTTTGGTTTTAAACGGCGGCGGGGCAGGAGGCTTTGACCGATTATCTACCACTGCCAGGATAGACGATGGTATGCTGGATTTTATAGGTTTTAAAGCAGCGTCCATGATCGACGTGGCCGCTATATTTTTAAAAGTATTGTCCGGAGATTATTTAGATGACCGCCGGGTAGTTTTTTTACGAGAAAAGGAACTCTTCATTGAACATATCCATGGAGAACAAATCGATACGGATATCGACGGAGAAAACGGGCCAAATCTGCCACTAAAGATTCGCTGTCAAAAAGAAGCCATACGTCTTTTTGTGCCTGATACGTATAGATAAGACCTGCAGTTAAAAAAGGAGGAGCAACATTGGATTATAAGCAAGCCATATCAAAATACTTATCCCCATACTTACCGGAAGTACCATCAGATGAAATAGCAAACGCCATAGAACAGCCCCCCAATGCTCAGATGGGCCATTTTGCCTATCCATGCTTTAAACTGGCAAAAGCACTGCGCAAAGCCCCACCGGCCATTGCGGCGGAGCTATCGGCAAAAATCATGGAAAATCCCCTGCCTTCCTGGCTGCAATCGGTGGAATCTGCCGGAGGATATATCAATTTTTATTTGGATCGGCCCAGCTTTGCGGAGCAGGTGCTGGACGCGGTAGAGACTCAAAGCCGTGGCTATGGCAGCAGTACTGTAGGTGCAGGCAAAGTTGTACTCGTTGACTATTCTTCCCCCAATATTGCCAAGCAATTTCATGTAGGCCATTTGGGTACAACTGTGATAGGCCGTGCACTGTACAATATCTTCAATTATCAGGGCTACAAAACCGTAGGTATCAATTATCTTGGAGATTGGGGTACTTCCTTCGGAAAGCTGTTAACGGCTTACTTAAAATGGGGCAATAAAGCGGAAATTGAGGAAACCGGTATAGACGGCCTGACCAAGTTATATGTACGCTTTCACGATGAGGCAGAAAATGATCCGTCTTTAAATGAAGAAGCCCGGGACTGGGTCGTTAAAATGGAAAATGGTGACGAAGAAGGCTTGCAAATTTGGCGCTGGCTCTGTGAGATTAGTATGCGGGAGTATCAAAAAGTGTATGACCGCCTGGGGATCAGTTTCGAGTCTTATCGCGGCGAAAGCTATTACGAAGATAAGATGGATGACACCGTAGAAGAACTGCGGAAAAAAGGCCTGTTGATGGAAAGCGAAGGGGCCCAGGTGGTGGATCTGGAAGAATACAAAATGCCACCATGCCTGATTTTGCGCCAGGACGGCGGCACCTTATATGCCACCAGAGACATTACGGCGGCCCGTGACCGGTACGCAAACTATCACTTTGACAAAAGCCTGTATGTGGTTGGCAATGAGCAAAAGCTCCACTTCGCACAGTTTTTTAAAGTGCTTGAACTTATGGAATATCCATGGGCCAAAGATATGACCCATGTTAACTACGGATTATTTGTCTTCGAATCCGGAAAGATGTCCACCCGTAAGGGTCAGGTCATAAAAATGGCGGATCTGTTAGATGAATCCGTAGCCAAGACCCTGGAAATTATCGATGAAAAAAGCCCTGACCTGGAAAATAAACAAGAAGTGGCCGAGCAAGTAGGGGTCGGTGCGGTGATATTTAATGAAATGTACAACAGCCGGATAAAAGATGTCATGTTTTCCTGGGAAAGAATGCTTAACTTTGAAGGCGAGACAGGCCCATACATCCAGTACACTCATGCCAGAGCCTGCAGTGTATTGGAAAAAGCCGGTGTCTTAGCCCACTCGGACGGCGGTGCCAACCGGTTGTCTGCGAATCAGCTGCCCATCGATGACGAGGCCTTTGATGTGCTGCGGCTATTATATAATTTTCCGGACCGCATTGCCGAAGCAGCGGAAAAATACGAGCCGTTTATTGTATCCCGTTTCTTGATTGCATTGGCACAGGCATTTAACAAATTTTACAATACCCATATCATCCTAACCGGGGACGAAGCCCAGGCCGGTCGTTTGGCCTTAGTATCTGCCGTGCGTATAGTCCTGGAAAACGGCCTAAAATTATTGGGTATCGCGGCACCTAAAAAAATGTAAACTTTCGTGGCATATCTTCCGTATATAGTTTCAAAATGAAGAGCTAATACTGATTCGCATTTAAAACTTGCTTGGCAGAGGGAAGCTCCGCGCTACTGCACGGAGCGTTCTGACCGATAGACAAGTAAGATTTTAAACGCGAATGAGTATAAGAAAGGAGTACACATTATGCAATGTAGAAATCATCCTACAGAAAACGGTGTAAATACATGTAACCAATGCGGCAGCTGGCTGTGCGATAGATGTAGTTTCGAACGAGGAGGCCGGATCTTTTGCCCCAGCTGTGCGTCGCAGCAAGCCACAGGGACATCTGCTCCGTCGTCCGCATCCGGGGTCGCCCATGGGTCAATGGCCCACCCGCCGGGCCGCAATATTAGCTGGGGACTGCTGTTCTTTTTCTCCATAGTCATTCCTCTGCCGGGTTTAAATTATATGTTTTTGGGCTTGATCAAGCGGGGCTTGGTAGCTATGTTAGCGTTTTTTGGAGTGCTTTATGTGGCCATACAGTTTTTTAGCGCCGGAACATGGCAGTTAGGCTTACTGTTTATATTGATTTTACCGGTGTTGATACTGGCATGTGTATTTGATGGTTTTAGACTACGCAACCGCATTAATGCCGGTGAGATCGTTACCGATAATATCGACGATATTGTGGATTTTGTCCGCCGTAACCGGGTGATATTAATAGGACTTTTACTGTTACTGGTTGCGGTGCATGTGATGGGTGGTGTTTTGCCATGGCTGTTTCAATGGCTGCGGAATATTGTGCTGCTTGTGATTGCTGTATGGGCTATACAGGCTTTGTTTAGGAAGCCGAGGTAAGGATTTTTGGAAGACTTTTGATCTAACGCTAAATTAAACCTGCGTTTGAGTTAGGTATATGCGAAAACGCCTCAGATATTGGATGAGTTCAATGTTTGGGGCGTTTTTTTATGTTTGATTACAGTGCCACAAAAAAGAGTTCGCCTGCATTTGCTTTATTTGTCTGCTCCTTTCCACTTGATGCCATTCCCTTTGCGGATAGAATTGAAAATTCGCGCTCTAATATTTGAAGTTCCATAAGATTTTCAGATAGACACTTATCTTTGATTTTTCAATCTGCGTTTTGGTATAAATATCGTTAAGCTGTGTATTGCCAAGGGCGATAGCCTCGATTATCGTATTATTAGGAGCTTCTTTGCACCGTCGGTCGGTTTTTCCAATGCGCCAACGCCCATACAGGACAACTAATTGACTACCGGGAGCATTATATTTGTCATTAAAAAATTGCAATTCTTGCTTTCGCCCTATAAACATTGCACACCTCGAATTAATAATTGCGATTATACAAATCATGATTTGTAATTATTGCAGCTGATGCTTTGGGAATTGTCAATATTCAAAAAAACTATTTGTATCGCTTTATTATACGAGAGCGTCCGTGGGTCAACACCTCATTGGCCGGGCCGCAATATTAATTTGAGACTGTTGAATATATATAACGATTTACATTTTAGCGGCTAAATTAATTATAATTTAGCGGATAGTAGGATAAAGTATAGTACATAGCAGAAACGGCATGTGATAGAGTGATGGAATATTATAAAAGGTTTGCAGATAAAATTGATCAAGATAAGGCTGGGTCGCCTGCGGCACTGACAGTGATAACCGGAAACGGATTTGCGCATCGTCGTAAGGATGGGGTAAATGTGGTTCCGTTATCGACATTGACAGTATAATTCAAAAAAACTGAATTTTACAATTCTACCAATCTAACAACTACCAGTATTAAAGCCACCTATTGGAGCATACTACATTTGTAGCAATGAGTAAAAAACACAGTTTTTTCACTTATCGCTGCAATGGGGGAGGTGAACAACCATGTCATCCAGAAACAGGAAGGCTGTTCCGGAGGCAAAGGCTGCTTTAGACCAGTTTAAATACGAGGTCGCTAACGAAATTGGCGTGCCGTTGTCGAAGGGGTATAATGGTCACTTGACATCTTATCAGAATGGTTCCGTAGGGGGCTATATGGTTAAAAAAATGATCGAGGCACAAGAACGGCTTATGGCTGGGCAATAGTGCGGAGATATAATTAATCAGGATTAGTGATAATTAATATAGCCACGCGCATAAAAAAACAGGCTTGTCCTTTAAATAGGATGGGCCTGTTTTTCTGCTGCGATTGTTATTTTAATTTGTAATGGCCTAACGAGTATGTCTACCGAACAGTCATCTCGCGATAGTAAGGTGCCGGTTCAAATATCCCACCGCTATGACGATAAAACGCTTCGCTCAGCGTATACACTCCACCCGCATCTCCCACCCAAGACGCATCTCCCATGGGATGCTGAGCGACCATTCGATCCCAATGCATATAGTTTTGATGCCCATTTGCCTCAATAGCACCTATATTCATACCGGGCAGGGACGCCAAACGTGCCGCCACATTTTTATTCCAGTCCCTCATCAGAGGATTAACCGTGAGATCAGCGCAAAAACAAGGCAAACCGGCTTTATGTATAAGCTCCAGCATCAAAAAGGTCATGCTTAACGTTTTTGCAATTGGCTTTAAGGCAAAGCCCGTATATCCCATATCCATCAGCCGTTTGCAATCTTCCACACTATGGGCGCTTTCATCGGCTACCAGCCGGAGTGGGATGTCGGACACATCATATTCCGTGCCTTCCGGGAAAGGTTCTTCCAGTAAGACGATTTGGTCCAATGCGCCTATTTTATCGGCGTGATCTATGAGGTACATTAGCCTGTCTTTACTGTCGTAGCGTCCGTTTGCATCTAAGTAATAGGGGATTTTACCATCAGCGGTGTAAGGAGTTGCGCGATGGCGGAGGATTTCGTGTATTTGGCTTAGGCGGTTCGTATCCCATGCCAGCATTTTTTCTTGGTCGTTATCTTGGTCAGGGTCGCTGCCGATCTTTATCTTCATAAAAAATAGGCCGTTATCGGCAAGATGGCTGATTTGTTCTGTACCCAGACCATATGCAATGAGGGGGATGGAGGCCAGTTTATCATGCCGCCGGTTTAGGGCGGTTTTTGTTGTATCCGGTATTAGATCGTCAAAGCTATTGAAATTCATTTTGACGCAATATAATTTCCATAAAGCCATATCAACCGGTACTAAGGCGTTTAAAACAAAGGTGGTTGTCATATTGGTGATACCGGTTACATGCACTCCGTACGCGTGTACTTGGGGTATTAACCATTTCATGATTTCGATAGGCTGGCCGATCTCTTGTCCTCTCAGTAACTTAAGGGCGTACTCGGTCATTAGCAGCATAGCGCTGTTTCCGCCGGAAGAGGAAAAGGCGGTAAAAACGTTACTGTCGGACCATAAAACACTTTGTACACCCAGGCCCAGGCCTTCATTGCCTTCGTCATCTTGTATTAACACGGCTATCTGCCATATATTGTTTACGTAGCCGCCTTTGAAGCCAAAGGGGGCCTGAAGCGGTTCGCGTTTAAAGCCTAGGCTGGTGTGCTTAATGATTGGCATAGGTTACCTCCGGTGCCGGACAGATTTTTACAGTGATATAGTGCGTTTTAGCTGAAAACACAATTTAGTTCACTATATTTCATGGTGATGTATCTGTCAACGTACTTTACGCCACACAGCATACTATTTGACCTGTCCAACCGAATCGAATACAATATCCTTTGAGAAAAACGACAGAAAAAAACGACAGGAAGATGACTATGCGAATACGCAAAAAACCATGGGCTCCCCAAGAGCTGGCCGACAATCCGCGGATTTTACGGGACTCAGCGGCTTATGCCGGTAAAATGACAGAGTATTTTGACAATGATCAACCCATTCATTTAGAAATAGGCTGCGGCAAAGGCCGTTTTATTGCTCAAACGGCGGCCCAAAACCCTCATATCAATCATATTGCCGTGGAGCGGGAAGATATAGTGCTTGCTGTGGCTGCACGGCTTTCTCGTGAAATAGAGGCTTCTTTGGTATTTTTGTTATTAGATGCCCAGGAGCTGCCCGAGTATTTTAAGCCCGGGCAAATTAGCCGGTTATATATTAACTTTTGTGACCCTTGGCCCCGTAAGAAGAAATGGGCTAAACGGCGATTGACTCATGTAAATTTTTTGGCTATGTATGAGGCTTTAGAGATTCCCGAGATTTTTTTTAAGACGGATAATCGGATATTGTTTGAGTTTTCGATTAACCAGTTTTCTGAACGGGGCTGGATTATGCGTAATGTATCCTTGGATCTCCATAACAGCGGGATAGAGGATAATATTATGACAGAGTATGAAGAAAAATTTTCTGCTCATGGGCCTATTTATCGGATGGAGGCCTATAACCCTAATTTTAAGGATGGCAACGTTAAATAAATTCAAATGCGCGCGCAGTAGGCCCTTGTTTAATTGTATTTTTATCTGTAATTTACCCCGCATAATTGCGGGGTTTTTTTCGTATGCTAGTAAAGGTAGTCCAACTTAATCAGCATTATAGTGATCTCGAATTAATTCACTATAAAAGGAGCCATGTCTATGATAGAAATAGCCGGAATTTCAGAAATCCCTCAAGATCATCCCCACAACCCGCCCGATGCTCCCGCCCCTATGCCACAGCCACCGGAAGAAGGCCCTGCGGGTCCCGCATTTCCCATGCCGGAGCGGCCCAAAAATCCGCGGGGGGAAATACAATTTTTGACGATCATCGGCCAAATCGAAGGTCATATGATATTGCCCCCGAATACAAAAACCACCAAGTACGAGCATGTGATCCCCCAACTGGTAATGACTGCGGAAAATCAGGACATTGACGGGCTGCTCATTCTCTTAAACACCGTAGGCGGAGATGTGGAGGCGGGGCTTGCGATTGCGGAGTTGATTGCCCATTTAGGGAAGCCCACGGTGTCTTTGGTGCTTGGGGGCGGTCATTCGATCGGTGTGCCTTTGGCGGTGTCGGCTAAGCATTCATTTATTGCGCCAACGGCTACGATGACAATACATCCGGTGCGTATGAATGGGACGGTGGTAGGGACTCCCCAGACCTATGATTATTTTAATAAAATGCAGGGCCGGGTTATGGATTTTATCGTCCACCATTCCCATGTAAAGCATGAGCGGTTGATGGAATTGATGATGGATACGGAAAAATTGATGCTGGATGTGGGTACGATCCTAACCGGTGCCGAAGCGGTAGAAGAAGGGATCATAGATGAAGTAGGGGGACTTCATGAAGCGATGGAGAAGTTGTATGGCCTGATTGAAAAGGAACGGGCTAAGGACAGTAAGTTATAACGAAATGGGTTTTAAATGGCTCTCAACAGAGTCGAAAATCGCCTGGACAATAAGATGAGATCAATATAAAATCATTTCGCCGTAAAAATAAAGCGCCATAGCAGGCTCCCTTAATCTGCTATGGCGCTTTTTGAATTTGATACAGCATTTTGGCTAAAGTTGCTGTATAATGTGATGGAAATTATACATAGGATGGTGAAACACCATAATCATCGGGGCGTTAATAAACGCCGCCGCCATTTTACTTGGAGGCGGCGTCGGGCTTTTATTTAAAGGCAAAATTTCAAGCAAGCTTTCTGAAAGTATTACCCGGGCTATGGGTTTATGTATTTGTGTCATCGGAGTTGCCGGGGCTCTTGAGGGTGACTTGATACTTCTCGTTGTCTGTTTAATGCTTGGGACTCTCACGGGAGAATTTTTGGATATCGACGGAAAGCTAAACATATTTGGATTATATCTGCAAAAGAAATTAACCCGGGAAGACAGTGGGTCCAAATTTGCGGAAGGCTTTGTGACGGCCACATTACTATTTTGCGTGGGTGCCATGGCTGTTGTCGGCTCCATTGAAGGGGGCCTTCGCAACGATTACAGTATTATCGTCACCAAATCCATTATCGATGGGGCAGTCGCTATGGTTTTTGCGTCTTATCTGGGGTTTGGCGTGTTATTTTCCGCCTTTGCGGTACTGCTGTATCAAGGGATTATAGAATTTTTTGCAGGGCATCTTCAGGATGCCTTAACAGCGAGTCTGATCACACAAATTTCTGCGGCCGGGGGTGTGATGATTTTAGCGATCGGGTTTAATATGGCTCTGGGCGCCAAAATAAAAGTAGCCAATCTCTTGCCGGGCCTAATCTTTGTGGCGGGATACTACAGCCTGTTTATGTAGCCAATTCATGGCTATATGTAAATCAATATGCCATATCCGCAAGTTCTTGAATTAAATACATCCGGTCATCCAGTTCCGCAATTTTTTCTGCGCAATCTATCAAATCCCTGGACAAATGCTCGGGCATTTGATCCTTATATTTGTATTTCACCTTATGTTCCAAAGAAGCCCAAAAATCCATGGCTTGGGTCCTGATCTGCACTTCCACCGGCAGAGATTCCATTTTATCCGTCAAATAAATAGGCACATCTAAAATCAGATGATAACTGCGGTAACCGCTGGGTTTAGGGTTGGTTACATAATCTTTTTCGCTGCGCACTTTCATATCGGGCTGGCGTTTTAATACTTCCGTAATGTAAAAAATATCTTTGGCGTAGGAACATATGCATCGGACTCCCGCGATATCGGTCAGATGCTTGCGGGCGCTGTCCGCAGTTAAATCCAGACTTTGGCGATGGAGCTTGTTTGCGATGCTTTCCGGTGTTTTTAACCGGGTTTTGACATGCTCGATAGGGTTATATGCCTGAAAATGCGCGAAATCTTCCAATAAAATGTCAATGCGCATGGAAATGTTTTTTAAAGCGCATTGATATACGATGAGGTGATCCTTTAGCTTTAAAAATTCTTCCGGCGGAAATAGCGTGGCCATGATCCTCGCTCCTTTTTTGTCTGATCTATAGTGAAATGACTTTAATTTAATGGATTACAAATTACCGGGTAAACTGATCGTTAGTTTGGCTCCTATGTCGCCATTTTCTGCTGTGGCGGTCCCTTTGTGCTGCTCTATGATGGAGCGGACAACAGACAGGCCGATGCCCGTCAGGCCATTTTTACCTTTATAGAAACGCTCGAATACATGAGGTAAAATCTCGGGTTCGAAACCGGGGCCGTCATCTGTCACTTGTATTAATACTCTATCGCCCACACGGCGGCATTGCACCGTAATAATAGACTCGGCAAAACGCAGGGCATTGGAGATCAAATTATCCATGGCCCGCCCCATGTAAGAAACGGCGCAGTTGATGATAATCGGCTCTGCCGTCGGTTCAAAGATAATCGTTAAATCCTTGCTTTCGGCCAAGGGACGCTGGAGATTAATATGCTCTTGAATCAGTATATTTAAATCCGTTTGCTCCATAGTGGGGACGGTGATGTTGTCAATCCTGGAAATGTACAGGATATCCCCTACCATATCCGATAGACGCCCTGTGGCGTCTAAAATGGTTTGGGCAGATTTAACCGGATCCATGATCCCGTATTTTATCCCTTCGGCGTAACTTTCTATGGTCATGAGGGGAGTACGCAGTTCGTGAGATACATTTTGAAAAAAAGTCTTTTGGTCATTATCGTATTTGGCCAGTTGTTTGGCTGTATGGTTTAAGCTTTGATTGAGGGCTTCAAACTCCTCACTGGTAAAGGATATAGCATTGGGGGTAAAGTCTCCGCTGCCTATGCGCTTGGCAAAATTTTGTAAAATATGCAGGGGACGCGCCAAAGATCCGGCTAAAAAGCCGGTAACGACCACCGCTAACAGCCAAATAAGACAGGCCAGATAAAAAAGCAGCAAATTAACGCTTCGGGTAAAACGCTGTAAATCTGTTATATTTACGTAAAAGATCGTGTATCGTTCCAAATCACCCGGAAAGGCCGTGGCTGATGTTATAAAGTAAGTGTGATTTTGGGTGCGCAGCCGTAAGTTGTGGACGGTAGACGGTATTGTTTCGTTTTGCCTAAGCATTTCGGCAATATCGTGGGCAGAGTCCGTGGCCAGCCGGTTGAGTGGGCGGTAATTATTATCAATGACAAAAGACCCCAGATTGGCCCTAAAAAGGTTGGGCTGCCTGCCCATAAACCAGAGCAAGGGATTTTCCGGCGGCAAAAGTTCCAGTATATTGTATTGCCCTGCCCGGGCTTCATCCAGCATATCAATTGCGCCGCTTCGAATATATTGGTTAATGGTAATATTAAAAGCCGCACCTGCCAGGGCAAAGGATAAAAATAACAGTGCCGAAAAGGCCGTTAAAATACTGATCCGTAAGTTTCGTCGCAGAGCTTTAAAGCGCATCATTTTCCATTTCTACTTTCATGGCCTCACGTTCGTAAGCGATACGGCGAAATAAGGCTTTTACGCGCATCACCAGAGTCATGGGGCTGATGGGTTTGGTAAAAAAGTCATCGCAACCTAAATCCAGCCCGGTTTGATAATCTAAGTCGCTGTCTCGGGCGGTTAACATAAAAATAGGCACATTACTTACCTTGCGCAGGGCCTTGCAGCATACAAATCCATTGGAACCGGGCATCATCACATCTAGGATGACCAAATCTGCCGGTTTATCGTAAAACGCTTCAAGAAGCTTGTCGCCGTTTTCAAATGCATAAACGGTGTAATCTACGCTTTCTAAAAAAGTTTTAATGGCCTCTCGTATATCTTTTTCATCGTCTGCGATATAAATTATTTTTTGCATATTTTAGCTCCTTTAAACCTGGAGTATTTCCTTTGTAATTTCCTGACTTTATTATGCTACAGGAAAAATTCTGTGTCAAATTTCTGCAGATGTTTTCCATTTCCTATTGACATGTCAGCGGATTGCTTTTATGATGTTGGAAAACGAGTTTACGAAACAAGTTTCCTTAAGTGTCACAAAAATGAAATCAAACAGACCAATATAGGGGATATTTGAAAAATGACTATCAAGGAAATTGCGACGATTGCCAATGTATCCGTTTCAACGGTATCAAAAATCATCAACAAAAAAGACCAGGGTATCAGCGACGAAACACGTCAGCGGGTAATGAAAATCGTAAAAGAATACAATTATTCTCCTTACGCTAAATTTCAGCCGACCGCGTCATCGCTTTTGCTCGGTACTTCCATTGCCTCGGGGGCAGGTCATGAGCAGTTGATGACAAGTATAGTCAAGGCCGCCAGGGAAGAAGGATACAGCACCATCATTTGTACATCGGCTTCTTTAGAAGATGAAGAAAAAAATTTGTCTGTACTCTGCTCTCATCATGTGGATGGGATTATTTTAGACCGGGTTTTAGATTCATCGGATGAGGGATGCGCGTATGTGGAAAAGCAGGGCATTCCTCTGCAAATCATAGATAATTACCGAGGGTTTGAGGCTTCTTATGAGGGGAGCCTGTTGATCGATTATTCCGCATTGGGATATGCTGCTGCATACCAATTGATTGCACAGCATCACCGGCATTTGGGCTGCATACTTAATGGGTCGGATTATAAAAATGATTGTCTGTTGGAAGGGTTTAAACGCTGTCTTTTTGATCACGGTATTCCTTTTAAGGAAGAAATGGCGCAAACGGAGACGGAACTGCCGTCCCATATGCTGCGGCAGTTTACGGGCATAATATGTGCGGATTACGAATTGGCGGCGGGGCTAAAGCGGCAAGCGGATTCCCTTAATCTAAAGATTCCACGGGATTTGTCTGTGATAGCCCTTAGTGCCACTGTAGGTAGTGGAGACTCCGAGAGTATTTCCACCATCAGAGTGCCTTTTGAGGAGTTAGGCAGACGCTGTGTTTTGCAGCTGATCGGACAGATTGAAGACCGGCCGCAAAACAGTGCATCGGTATCGCTAGAGTATGAACTGAACCATACCAACAGCATTGATATCCCCGGCAATTTGAGAGGGAATAAAATCGTGGTGGTGGGCAGTATTAATATGGATACCCTCATCCATTTTGACAGTATGCCTCAAATAGGCGAGACCATGCTGGCAGATAACCGGACCCTGATCCCCGGAGGAAAAGGACTTAATCAGGCATTGGCCGCCTCAAAGCTTGGGGCTGATACATATTTAATTGGCAAAGTAGGCAAAGATCACGACGGCAGTGTACTTCATGATTATCTAAAGCTGCACAATGTAAATGCCGAAGGAGTTAAAGACGACCTCAATACGCCTACAGGTACGGCATACATTTACATTCGTGCAGACGGCGAAAGCAGTATTGTGGTGTACAAAGGGGCCAATCAATACATGCAGGTGCAGGATGTGGATCAGTTTGAGGGTTTGTTTGAAAACGCCAGCTTTTGCCTGCTTCATACGGAGCTTTCTCCGGATGTGGTGGAGTATGCGGCCCAAATCGCTCGCAAACATCACGCAAAAGTGATTCTCAAGCCATGCGTGGTATCGGAATTAAGCGATTCGCTGCTTCAGCATGTGGATATATTGCTGCCTAATGAAATGGAGGCCGGGCGGCTGCTGGGTACAGAGTTGTCCTATGAAGAAAAAGCTCAGCACTTTTTGGATAAAGGAGTCCAAACCGTCATTATCACATTAGGCCCTATGGGCTGTTATCTGCGGGATGCCGAGCGTTCCCAATATTTTAAGGCGGCGGATGTTGCCGTGGTGGATACCACCGGTGCCGCCGATGCTTTTGCGGCTACTTTGGCGGTATATCTTTCAAGGGGACATCCCATGGAGGCGGCCATATCTTATGCGACTTACGCGGCGGGTCTTTCTACTACCAGGCAGGGGGTTCCTCCCGCTTTGGTAGATCAAAATACATTGGACCTATATGTGCCGAATGGTTAGCAGATGCACGAACATTCGTGAAGCGATCATTTGGAGATATCAAAAGGAGGATTTACAATGAAACGATTTATGTTACTGGCACTGTTAGTTGCCGCAATGGCCTTTATGGCGGCTTGCGGTGAAACACCGGCTGGGGGCGGCGGTGGAACTGCCGAAGCGCCTGTAGTCATCCAAGTGGCCACAAGCGGTTCTCACCAGGAAATGCAGCTGCGTTACGACACCGGAGTCCTGTTTATGGAAGAAAACGAGGATGTTGTCATTGAGTGGATCGACATCGGCGGCGACCGGGTTCAGGTAACCATGACACTGATTGCAGGCGGCGAGGCGCCGGATATCCTGTACATCAACGAGCAGGTTATTGCCTTTGCAACTTTAGGGTCCTTGCTTCCCCTTAACGATTTGATTGATAATGATCCTAACTTTGATCACACCACCTTTTATCAGGGATTGATGGATGCCAATACCTGGCAGGGCAATATTTATGCTTTCCCTCAAGAGGTATCCCCACTGGTTATGTATTTCAACATCGATATGTTTGAAGCCAATGGTGTGCCGCTGCCCCATGATAATTGGACAAGGGATGAGTTTTATGCGGCTGCTTTGGCCCTCACCAATCCGGAAGAAATGATTTTTGGTTATCAGCATTACTCTGGCTGGGCCGATCAGCATCTTGGCTGGTTCCTGCGCGCAGGAGTAACGGACAGTTTTCGCAATAATTTTACCGAGATCGCCTTTGACGGTCCCGACACTTTAGATGCCCTTCGGTTTATCCACCGGATGACAGCGGTAGACCGAGTATCTCCGGATCCTGCCGAAGCTCAGGCGATGGGATTGGGCTTTGGGCCTATGTTCCGCAACCAAATGGTTGCCATGACATCTGCCGGTTTGTGGATGCTGCCTCAGTATATAGCCGAGCCATTAGATTTTAATTGGGATGTTGTCCGGATGCCAATGGACAGAAATCAATATACCAAAGCCGGTGTACTTAACTGGGCGATTTACAATAACAGCTCCAATGTAGATGAAGCGTGGAGATTTCTCACTTATCTGATCGGACCTGTGGGTATGCGTATTGTGGCGGAGTCTCACATGGCGTTGCCTGCAAACACAGACGAGGAAGCTAACAGAATTATCAGAGAATCCGGATTTCCGCCCAATATCCAGGCATTTATCGATTCCGCACCATTAGTTAACTTAAACACAACCATGTCTCCTCACAGGCTTGAGCTGATGAACGAGCTTAACGCCCAAATGGATCTGCTGATGCTTGATCAACAGACTCCGGAAGAGACACAGGAAGCCATTGTTCAGCGTTTGAATGCAATTTTAGCTCATGCTGTAAACTAACGAGTTTGTCGGTTGCGGTGCCTCATCACAGGGGCACCGCAATCCGCAAGCGAAATGATCGGCCAAGGGAGGAGATCATACATTGGCAAATATAACAGCGCAAAAACCAAGAAAAAGCCTCCGTGAGACCATAGCCGGCAGCGAAAGCTTCTGGGGATATACCTTTCTGCTTCCCATCGTTATTGGTTTTGTAGTGTTTACTGCCTTTCCGGTGGTCATGAGTATTTATTACAGTATGACACGGTTTGACGGCATACGGACTCCGACATTTATCGGACTCCAAAATTATCAGGCAATCCTTACAGATGACATTTTCCTTAGATCGTTATGGAATACGATTTATTTTACCTTGGGCACAGTTCCTTTAGGTACTTTTCTTGCATTAATCATTGCCGTTATGCTTAACAGTAAAATTAAGTTTATGCCGCTTTTTAGAGCGGCGTATTTTATACCTGTCATCGTGTCTATGGTTTCTGTAGCCATGGTTTGGCAGTGGTTGTATCAACCGGACTTTGGGTTGATCAACACCTTTTTAAGGGCTATAGGCCTGCCTCAGCCCAGATGGCTTGCGGATATACACTTGGCTATGCCTTCCGTTATCATCATGAGTATTTGGCGAGGCTTGGGCTTTACCGTGGTCATATATCTGGCGGGACTTTCGGGCATTTCTCCGTCCGTATACGAAGCGGCGGATATAGACGGTGCCAACGCGGTACAGAAATTTTTTCGCTTAACGGTACCCCTTTTGCGGCATACGACCCTGTTTATCCTGGTCATCGGCATGATCGGTGCGTTTCAGGCCTTTGATCAAATATACATCATGACGAGAGGCGGCCCCGCAAGGGCTACACAAGTGGTTGTGTACATGATCTACACCCATGCTTTCCAGTATTTTAGGCAGGGTATGGCCTCTGCTATGGCGTATGTACTTTTTATCATTATTTTCATCTGCAGTATTATCCAGGTCAAACTATCGGAATCCAAAGATGTGGTATAGGGGGGAAATATGACAACTTCCAAGAAGCAATTTATTACATCTTCAAATGATACGCGTTACTTAAACAACCGGCAGGTGCTGATGCGGCAGATGAGCAGGGTAATCCTCTACATCTTTTTGATCGTATCTTCCTTTGTTATGTTGGTTCCCTTTTTCTGGATGATTCTGTCATCTTTTAAAACCGAGGCAGAAATATTTTTGATACCTCCGCGGATTTTTCCAACCAGATGGGCCTATGAGGTTTACATTTATATGTGGCAATCTTCCCCATGGGTACTTTATTTCTTCAACACCACATTTATTACGGTATTAACCATATTGGGTCAGATTATTACCTGCTCTTTGGCGGCATATGCCTTTGCCAAACTTGAATTTAAGGGGCGGGACATACTCTTTTTTATCTTTCTGGGGACTATGATGATCCCATTTCAAGTGGTGATGATCCCCCAATTTGTTATTATCAGAAATCTGGGCTGGATGAACACTCACTCGGCTTTGATTGTCCCCAGTATTTTTAGTGCTTTTGGTACTTTTATGCTGCGGCAATTTTTTATGAGCATTCCCCGGGACTTGGAAGAGGCCGCAAAAATAGACGGCTGCTCTTATCCCAAAATTTATTATGAAATTATCATGAAAAATTCCAAACCGGCCCTCATGACATTGGTTATCTTCACATTTATGGGTACTTGGAACGAATTTTTACGGCCCCTTATTTTTCTGCAAAGGCAGGATCTTTGGACATTGGCTTTGGGCCTTGCCAGGTTTCAGGGTACCTATGTGACTCAGTGGAATCAGCTGATGGCCGGGGCGCTTATTACCATGTTTCCGGTGTTGGTGGTGTTTATGTTTGCACAGCGTTACTTTATTGAAGGTATTGTAATGAGCGGCATGAAAGAATAGGCATATACAGCGAATGATTTCGCTACAAGAGGAGGACTCCTATGAAAACCGAATATCTCGAAAAAATTTACGCAGGTTGGCTGGCTAAAATAATCGGCATACGCCTGGGCGCGCCCATTGAAGGCTGGACCTATGAAACCATCAAAAATATATATGGTGAAATACACAATTATCCCGTAGATTACAGGCGCTTTGCCGCGGATGATGATAGTAACGGCCCCCTGTTTTTTTTACGGGCTTTGGAAGACGGCGAAGGCGGGCTGGATCTTACTCCTCAGGCGGTCGGAGAAGCTTTGCTAAACTACGCACCTTTTGAACACGGCTTTTTTTGGTGGGGTGGCTACGGTATTTCTACGGAGCATACGGCTTATTTGAATTTACGGGCCGGTATCCCGGCTCCACGGAGCGGAAGTATCGAACAAAACGGTCACGCGGTGGCGGAGCAAATCGGCGGCCAAATTTTTATCGATACCTGGGGTTTGGTATGTCCCGGTAATCCGGACCTAGCCGCTAAATACGCGGAAATGGCTGCCAGTGTGACCCATGGAGGCAATGGTATATATGGGGGTATATTTATCGCCGCATGTATTGCCCATGCTTTTGAAGAAAAAAATACAAGGGCCATTATTGAAAAGGGACTCTCATACATCCCGGCAGACTGCGAATATACCCGGGTAGTGCGGGCAGTTATGGAGTATTACGACAAAAACCCGGGCTGCTGGCGGGATTGTTATAAATATATCTTTGACAATTTCGGTTACGATAAATATCCGGGCAATTGCCATATCATCCCTAATATCGCCGTGATGATCCTGTCTCTCCTGTATGGGGAAGGGGATTTTGACAATACCATCAATATCTGTAATATGTGCGGTTGGGATACAGACTGTAATGTGGGTAATATTGCCACTATTATGGGCGTGGTATGCGGTTTGGAAGGTATCGATTATCCAAAATGGCGTAAGCCAATCAACGACTTTTTGGCATGTTCCGGTGTGGTAGGGGATCTTAATATTATGGATATCCCATTTGGGGCAGCGTATATAGCCAAGCTGGCCTGGGCCATAGCCGGGGAAGAACTGCCAAAGGGCTGGAAAGACATTATCGAAAATCGCATTGACAGCTGCCATTTCGAATTTCCGGGTTCTACCCATGCCATCGAAGTGCGCAAAGAAGATCCAAGTGCCCCATGTGAAGCGACAATTACCAATACTGACGAAGAAGCCGCCACAGGCAGTCGTTCCCTTAAGGTGCATATGATGATGCCCTATTTTGCCAGAGAGCGTGCCTTTGTCTACAAAAGAACCTATCTATACCCTCATGATTTTGACAACAGCCGCTATGACCCCAGCTTCTCGCCATTAGTGTACCCGGGCCAGACGATTAGGGGCAGCGTCTTTGTTCCCGATTACGGTTGTGACTGTATTGTGCGGCTGTACGCAAAAAATGCGACCACAGGAGAAATTCTCCAAGGAGAACCCCATGAGATGGAGAGGGGTAAGTGGGCACATTTATCCTTTAAAATCCCAACGGTAGAAGGGGGATTACTTGACGAGGCAGGTTTTGTTTTTGATATGAACGGAGCCATGGGCCAGTCATCTAATTTAGTTTGTTTTATAGACGACCTATATTTTGAAGGATCACCGGATTATACGGTGGATTTTGCCCAAATCAAAGAGGAATACTGGAATGGACTGCATCGGGGAATCAGCCAGTTTACAAAGCTTAAAGGGCTTTCTTTCCTGGAAGATGATATGCTGAATCTGGCTTGCGGTGACTTTGCGGAAATGTATACCGGACGCCATGACTGGACGGATTACACCGCGACTTTTACTCTGCAGCCATGTACCGGCCAGGATCACTACGTGAATGTGCGGGTCCAGGGAGCGATACGTTCTTACGCCGCCGGATTTTCCGGTGATAAGCTGCGTCTGGCAAAAAATGAAGGAGGCAGCTATCGTACATTGGCAGAGACAAATTTTTCCTGGGAATGTGGAAAGACTTATGCCATTATGGTAAAGGCTCATGGCAATCAATTGACCGTGTGGGTAGATGGTGTGGAATTATTGAAGTATACGGATGAAGTGCGTCCCTATATGACCGGAGCCATCGGCCTTTCGGTTCAAAACGGAAGCCGATGCGGTTATCGCGGTATTAAAGTGAATTAAGATAAAGAGGTTTTTTATGGCACGTATTTTGAACATAGGCTCCATCAATATCGATTATGTATATACCGTCCCTCACTTTGTCCGGGCAGGCGAGACATTATCATCCACTTCACGCCAGATATTTCCCGGCGGAAAAGGGATGAATCAGTCTATTGCCTTAGCCCGGGCAGGGGGTGATGTGACCCATGCGGGGATGATTGGCAGTGATGGAACATATCTGCTTGATATTTTAAAAGATGCCGGGGTGCATACCGGTTTAATTGCCCAAAGCTCAGGCCCTACGGGACATACGGTGATACAAGTGACCCCGGAGGGTGAAAATTGTATTTTGCTATACTCCGGCGCTAATCAGGAATTGGATGAAGCCTTTGTGGATAAGGTTTTGGCACCATTTGCCGAGGGCGATATACTGATACTGCAAAATGAAGTGAGCTGTGTCCCCTATGCAATGAAAGCGGCAAAGGATAAAGGGATGAAAATTGCCTTTAACCCTTCACCGTTTGGGCCGGAGATTTTAGATTATCCTTTGCATTTAGTGGATTGGTGGCTGCTTAATGAGATCGAAGGCAGCGCGCTTACCGGAAAAAATAATCCCCATGACATGTTAGCGGTCATGGGGAGCATGTATCCGGATGGAGTCGTTGTGCTTACCCTGGGGGAAGAAGGGGTTATGTGCCGCTCGGGTGGTGATGTGTTCAGTCATGGCAGTTATTCGGTAAAAGTGCTGGATACGACGGCGGCCGGGGATACATTTACCGGGTATTTTATCAGCTCTATTGCCAGGGGTAAGGGGATTGAAGAGGCTTTGCGACTGGCTTCTGTGGCCGCGTCGATTTCTGTCTCCCGGCAGGGGGCGGCTGTGTCGATTCCGTTTTGGGATGAAGTTGTAGGAGGATGAAAGGGGAAGGGACTGTTCCCACTACTGAAGTTGATGTAGTGAGAACAGTCCCTAATTTATTTTACAGCGAAAAATTACCTTGAATTCACTACCGCGCAATAACAACAGAGTTAAAGAAACTATCAATCAACTCCACATCGCTGTCCCGTTCTACCGCGATACTAAAAATATATATATCATCACCAACGGTAAACACCCTAAATGCAGCGGGATAAGTATCAAGAACGCCTCTAATTTCATAGTATCTTACGCCGGACATATTGCCTCTGGATTGGTCGGTAATATACAGCCCGATTTCTTCTGCCACACTTTCTAAAAGCGTATGCTCAAACTCAGCCACTGTAAGATTAAGCATACCCGCCACGTCTCCAAAACCGACATACGCGGATAAACTCACTGCCACCGCTCGTATTTCGCTTGTGGCGATAACGATAGACCCGCCGGGTATTTCGGGGATCCTCTCCACTTCTTCTTGGACATGGGCAGAGGGTACCCGTACGGCGACATCGCGAAAATGATGCTCGGTCCACGTTTCAAAATCCCGACCGGATGCAAGTCCCCCTGTCATAAAACTATAGGCTATCGCCCCAAGGCCAACACTTCCGATGATAATATAGGCCACTATAAGTAATACGCTCATTTTAGATTTGTATTTATCAATGACCGCAAGTATTTCGTTGTTATCGGATTTGCGATGTCTCTTTACCAGGGAATGGTACTTGAGTGAGGCGATAAAACCGCAGACGAGGCCGACCAGAATACTGACGCGAAAGATAGTTCCGACGATGTTTAAATTTAAGAGATCGTCTGACATAAAAATATATGCCGTGTCCGCAGCAAACACCAGCATTGCGATAATGATACATAGTCTGCTGCGTTTGTATACGCCAATGGACATAAGCAAAAAGATAAGCCCGAATATGATATAACCAAGGCCAATGGACGTATCGATGGGTATGTCATCTAAAAATTCGCTGATAAGATGTACCGGTATAAAGGCTAAAGCGGCTCCGATGATTACGTTTATCGTGGAGATAAACATGGTGGCGCTTGCGGCACTGCGCACTTGTTCCGTTACCTTTTCAAATGCGTTGTCGGCATCAATGACCTCTTGGGATTGTGCCGGGTTTGCAATGTCGTTTTCATTGTTTGTGTTGCTTTCAATTTCGCTTTTATTCGAATCTGTGTTGTTTTGTGGTTCCATATGCACTGATCCTTTCGTTAGCAGCGGTAGGGATTCGCTACGGTGATAAATTTTTTTGTTGCGCTAAAGTATATCACAAAAGCAATGTTCCCCGCATACTTTCAAGGGAATTATACATGTGATATAATCACAATAGAATTTCCCCGGTTAAAGAGGTGCATAAAAGCATGACAGAAGCTTCCTATATACAACAAGTACGTAAACTAAGCGACGGATTTTTTTCGGAAAAAGGCCGCCCTCCCAGCATGTTTGTCCAAACATTTGGCTGCCAGATGAACGACCGTGAATCCGAAAAACTTCATGGCCTGTTACTGGCCATGGGCTACATGGAGTCCCACAGCGAAACGGAAGCGGATCTCGTGTTGTATAACACTTGTTGTGTACGAGAAAGTGCCGAAAGCAAGGTGTTTGGCAGGCTGGGGCGTTTAAAAACCGAAAAGGTAAAACAGCCGGATAAAACAATCGTACTGTGTGGCTGTATGCCTCAGCGGGAAGAAGTCATGGCAGAAGTCAGACGGCATCACCGACATGTGGATGTTGTTTTTGGCACTTTTAACAAGCATCATTTTCCCCGGCTGTTGTTTGAACATTTAACTGAGCGTAAACAAGTGATAGAGGTGCTGACCGATCACAGCGAAGCATCCCCCGATGAGTTTGACGGCCAGACCACACGCTTTTTGCCCCACAAGGCAGGGATAACGGTGATGCATGGCTGCGATAACTACTGCTCTTACTGTATTGTGCCTTATGTCCGCGGTCGGGAAAAAAGCCGTTTGCCCGAAGAAATTTTGACTGAGATAGAAGCCTTGGCGGCGGATGGGGTCAAGGAAATCATGCTTCTTGGCCAAAATGTAAATTCTTATGGCAGGGGGCTTGAGGCCCCAATATCTTTTGCGGAGCTTTTAAAGAAGATTAGCGAGGTGCAGGGGCTTAAGCGTATCCGTTTTATGACTTCTCATCCTAAAGATTTGTCTCAGGAATTGATTGATGTGATTAGGGATAATAAAAAAGTCTGTAAACAGGTGCATCTGCCTGTGCAATCGGGATCGACCCAGATTCTTGAAGCCATGAACCGAGGGTATACAAAGGAGCAATACCTGCAGTTGATTGCTCGTCTGAGAGAAGCGGTGCCGGATATTGCCGTGACTACGGATATTATTGTGGGTTTTCCCGGAGAGACGGAAGCGGACTTTTTGGATACATTGGATGTGGTGCGGCAGGTGAAGTTTGCCGGAGCCTTTACGTTTATGTATTCTCCAAGGGAAGGTACTCCGGCTGCGGATTTAGTGGAGGATAGTCCGAAGGAGATTGTTAAAGAGCGTTTTAATCGGCTGTTGGCAGTGGTTAACCCCACGCAGCTGGCGCATAATGAAGGATATCTTGGGCAGGTTATTGAAGTGATGGTAGATGGTGAGTCTGATGAGCCCGGGCAGTATACGGGCCGTACCGATGATTATGTTTTGGTGCATTTTGAATCGGAAAAACCCCTGGCTCCCGGAGATGTGGTGCAGGTTGAAATTGTGGGATGCAAGTCGTTTTATGTGAAGGGGAGGTTATGTTGATGGAAGTAGTCAGACAAGTTATAGACAGTAGTTTGTTAGACAAAATTCCGTTGCCGCAAAGCCTTAAAAATAGGCGTGTTGAAATAATAATACGCCCTTTGGAAGAAGGCGAAAAAGCGGAGGCGGTATCAACTGTATCAGACGAAGAATTGCTTATAGCATCTGAGTTTTTAATGGAGCAAAATAGAGAAGCCTACGAGGTACTTGCCAAGTTCATATGATACGTTGTTAAAATGGGTTTATGAACACAAGGTGCAATAATAATATTTTAGAAACAGGAGCTACTCACATGACCCCTATGATGACCCAATACTTCGAGCAAAAAGAGAAAAACGCCGATTGCCTGTTACTATTCCGATTAGGGGATTTTTACGAACTCTTTTTTGACGACGCCATCACCGCCTCCCGGGAGCTGGATATTGCGCTTACCGGCCGGGACTGGGGTCAGCCCGAGCGTGCCCCTATGTGCGGCGTGCCTTATCATGCCGCCGAGGGATATATTGCTCAACTGGTAGAAAAAGGCTATCGGGTCGCCGTATGCGAACAAATGGAAACCCCTAAACCCGGCAACAAGGGACCGGTAAGGCGCGAAGTGGTACGGATCGTAACCCCAGGGACGGTCACTAATTCCATCATGCTGGATGAAGATAAAAACAATTATATATTATGTTTGCATCGCACCAAAAAAGGCTGTGCGTTAGCGGCGGCGGATATAACTACGGGAACTTTTGTGGTGACGTACTTCTCTTTGGAAGACATGGCCGGTGAAGAAGGAAAGCGGATTATAGACGAAATGGCCCGTTTTTATCCTGCGGAGGTATTGGTTGGCGAAGATTTTCCCTATGCCGCTGCCGTTGAAGGGGCATTTTCTGTAAAGCCGGTAACATTGCCGCCCTGGACTTTTAGCGTGGATTTTGCCTATAAAACTTTAACGACGCATTTCCATACCCTGCATCTGGAAGGCTTTGGTTTAAACGAGGGAGATCCGGAAATTCCCGCGGCGGGAGCCTTGCTCACTTATCTGCAGGATACGCAAAAAGGCGCCCTTTCTCAGATAACTTCCCTTAAGCCTTACAGGGCTGGGGGCTTTTTGATCATGGATAAAAATACCCGCCAAAACTTGGAGTTAACCACTCCTTTACGCCCTTGGCGACGGACCAATAAAAATTACACCCTGCTTGGAGTGCTGGATCGTACCTGTACAGCCATGGGGGCGCGGCTTTTACGTGCCTGGATAGAGCTACCCTTACTTGATGTACCCGCTATAGAGCAGCGGCTTAACGCCGTGGAAGAATGGACGATGCAGGCTTTTTTAAGGGCTGAGCTGCGGGATTCTTTAAAAGCAATACATGATATGGAGCGGCTGATGGCTCGTCTTGTAGGTGCCAACGGCAATGGCCGGGACATGGCGTCTTTGCGGGCTTCGCTGGTTCACCTGCCTTACATTAAGGAAAAGCTGCAGGATACAAAGGCCTCTCTTAATGTCTCAATGCACCGCACTTTTGATGATTTACGGGATATTTATACATTGATTGACAGTGCTTTGGCTGAAGAGCCGCCTCTTTCTTTGCGTGAGGGAGGCCTGATCAAAGCGGGATATAATACGGAACTGGATGAGCTTTTAGATATAAAGGAAAACGGAGCCAAATGGCTGTCGGAGCTGGAAGTCAGGGAGAGAGATTCTACAGGGATAAAAAGCTTGAAAGTACGATACAACAGAGTATTTGGCTATTACATAGAGGTTACCAAAACCCATATGGCGGCAGTGCCAGAACATTATGTGCGCAAGCAAACTTTGGCCAACAGTGAGCGCTATACCACCGCCGAGCTGGACAAGCTTGCGGAAACGATTCTTCAAGCGGACGAAAAACGGATAGAGCTGGAATACACCATATTTGAGGGGCTGCGCGCAGAAATTGTCCGCAACATGGAGCGGATACAATTGACCGCCAGCCTGATTGCTTCTTTGGATGCCATTCAATCCTTGGGAGATGTGGCGGATCGCAACCGCTACTGTAAGCCGACGGTCAATGATGGGGAGCGGATTTACATTAAAGCCGGGCGGCATCCGGTGCTTGAACAGATCGATTCCTTTGTTCCCAACGATACTCACTTGGACGGTGGGGACCGGCGTATGGCGGTGATTACCGGGCCCAATATGGCGGGCAAGTCCACTTATATGCGGCAAGTGGCCCTTATTACGTTAATGGCCCAGATAGGCAGCTTTGTCCCTGCGGATGAAGCCGTCATTGGGGTGGTGGATCGGATATTTACAAGGGTAGGAGCTTCCGATGATTTGGCCAGCGGACAAAGTACCTTTATGGTAGAAATGACCGAAGTGGCTCATATTCTCCATCATGCCACCAAGCGCAGTTTGATTGTGATGGACGAAATTGGCCGGGGTACCAGTACTTTTGACGGGCTTTCCATAGCCTGGTCGGTGCTTGAGTATATTGCCAGCGAAGCGTGTATCGGTGCCAAAACCTTGTTTGCTACCCATTATCACGAGCTGACCGTTATGGAAGAGCGGTTAAGCGGTGTGAGAAATTACTCCTTTACCTTAGGGGAATCCGGGGAAGAGGATGTATTATTTTTACGAAAGATAGTCCGTGGCGGGGCGGATAGAAGTTATGGAATACAAGTGGCCAGGCTGGCAGGGCTTCCCGTAGTAGTGCTGCGCCGAGCCAGGAAGGTTTTAGAGACTTTAGAAAAGGCCAACAGTTTTATTAATACGGCGGATATTGAGCCGCCTCATACTGCTTTTTTTGGTGAGGAAGCCTACGAACAGCAAAGTTTGTCGGGGGTATCTTCATGAGAGTTATCAAGCGTTTAGACAAACATTTAGTCAATAAAATTGCCGCCGGAGAAGTAGTGGAGCGGCCCCTGTCTGTGGTAAAGGAACTGACAGAAAATGCGATTGACGCAGGGGCATCCACCTTGACGGTGGAAATTAAGGAAGGCGGGCTGTCTGTTATCCGGGTGACGGATAATGGCAGCGGCATTCCGGCAGATCAGATTGATTTGGCTTTTGCCCAGCACGCCACCAGTAAAATTGCGGATATAGAGGATTTGGAACGTATTGGAACATTGGGTTTTCGCGGTGAGGCTTTGGCCAGTATTGCTTCGGTTTCTTTAGTGGAGATGATTACTAAAACTGCCGGAGCGATTGGGGGGACCCGGGTAGAACTTCATGGAGGTACCGTGGTGGCCCGTCAGGAATTGGGCTGCAGTGAAGGAACGACCATAAATGTGTCCAATTTATTTTTTAACACGCCGGCCAGGCTTAAATTTTTAAAAAGGCCCGCGACAGAGGCGGGATATGTAACGGATTTAATGCAGCGTTTGGCTTTAGGGTATCCGGGACTTGCTTTTAGATATATCAGTAATGGGCAAGTGCTACTGGCCACTAACGGCAATGGCGATCTTAAGATGGCGATCTACAATATATATGGCAGAGATGTGGCCCGGGGGATACTTCCGGTAGAGGGTGACGACTTTATAACCGGTTATATCGGAAAACCGGAAGTCGCCAGAGGAAGCCGTGGTGCCGAGAATTTTTTTATCAACGGGCGGTACATCAAAAGCAATCTGTTGCAGGACGCCCTGGAGGATGTGTATCGGTCGCGTCTGCCTGTGGGGCGGTTTCCACTGTGCGTGTTGCATCTGCAGGTTCCCCCCGAGGAAGTGGATGTGAATGTGCATCCGGCTAAAATGGAAGTGCGTTTTGCCGATGAGCGGGAGGTATATAGCAGAGTCAGTGAGGCGCTACATAAGGCTATTTCTGCTATAGAGCTGATTCCGACGATTAGGCCAAAGCCGGTTTCCGGTGCCTCAAAGCCTACCGGGAGGGCAGATTTGCCCAGCTGGGCAGGGCGGGAAGAAGAAGCGGCAGTACAGGAAGAGCTGGAGATACCGGCAGCAGTGGATTTGGATACGGCGGGTATGTTGGATGAAACAGATGAAGCGGACGAGATAGGCGAAGTAGATGAGATTGACGAAATAAAAGAGATAGATGTACCGGGAGCCATAGATGGTTTTAAAAGATCGGACTATGCTTCAAGCTTGAGTATGTCCGAAGAGGTATCTGCGTCGACAACGATTCCAGTGGCGCCGATGACACCAATAACGCAAACGGCACCTATGACGTCAATGACACCGGAAACATTGACAGCTCCGGCTCCGGCCTTTACTTCTCAGGATCAAAAAGCCCATGGCTTTACGATGATCGGGCAGGTATTCAACACATATTGGCTGGCGTCAAGAGAAGATGACTTGTTTTTAATAGACCAGCACGCCGCCCATGAGCGGATACTGTACGAAGAGATGCTGTCTCGGCTAAAAAATCAGGAATCCCCGGCACAAGCATTATTAGAACCCGTGACCATTCCCCTTAACCCCAAAGAATTGGCAACTGCTTTAGAACATAAAAAGGCGCTGGAAGATTTCGGCTTCGAATTTGAAATTAACGAAGCCCTCCAACTGACCGCAGTCCCCATGATCCTAAAAGGCCCGGTGGACTTTGCATTTTTTGTCCAATTATTGGACAAACTGGAAATGGGCAACGAAAATTCCCCATCAGCTCAAATACGTGAAGAATTAGCTATGGCCGCCTGTAAAACATCGGTAAAGGGAGCCGATGCTCTTTCGGTTGTAGAGGCCAACACATTGATTAACCGTATGCTTACCTTAGAAAACCCCTATTCCTGCCCCCATGGACGCCCCACCATAATCAGGCTGTCCAGGCGGGAAATTGAGCGGATGTTTAAGCGGGTATAATACGATGGATATGAGACTATGACAAACCCTTTGATTGTAATCACCGGCCCTACAGCCTGCGGAAAAACCCCTACGGCGGTAGCTCTGGCTAAAAAAATAAACGGCGAGATCGTGTCGGCAGACTCCATGCAGATATACCGGGGTATGGATATTGGCACGGCAAAACCCGCTCTGGCAGAACGTGACGAAATACCCCATCATATGCTGGATATAGCGGATCCTAAAAATGACTTTTCGGCGGCGGCTTTTCAGCAAATGGCGAGAGACGCCATAGAAGATATCCATAGCCGCGGTAAGATGCCTATTTTGGTTGGCGGTACCGGATTTTATATCGCGGCGGCGGTATATGAAAACGCACTTACCCAGGACAAAGACGAGGAAGAGCCAGCTATTTCCAAAGAACTGATTATTCGCGAGCAACTGATGAAGGAAACAGCACAGGAACCGGAAGGGGCTGCGTCCCTGCATAACCGCCTAAAAATAGTAGACCCTCAGTCTGCTGACAGGATACATCCCAATAATGTAAAGCGGGTGGTGCGGGCATTAGCCTATTATGAGGCGAATCACCAGCCGATTTCGGCACACAAACGAGGACGGGATTTGCGGTATGACACATTATTTGTTGTGCTGCACCGAGACAGAGCCAGTCTTTATCAGGCGATAGACCGTCGTGTAAAAGTGATGATTGAGCAAGGATTGGTGCGAGAAGTGGAAGAGCTACTGGCTACGGGTGTAGGCGATAAAACGACAGCCATGCAGGCTTTAGGGTATAAAGAAATCATACCGTATCTAAGGAAAGAATGTAGTTTGGAAGCGGCTGTACAAGCCATTCAACAGGGGAGCCGCAGATATGCAAAGCGGCAATTAACGTGGTTTAGGCATCAAATAGACGGCCACTGGCTGTCCATGGACGATAAAACACCGGAAAGCGCGGCGGAGGCCATAAAAGAGCTGGCATTACTATAATGTCATAACCGGTTGCTTGCTCTTTAATGCCTATGTGATAGGAGGGTTACCATGGGTGGTAAAAGCTATCAGGACAAGATATTAAATCAAGTGCGCAAAGAGAACATGTCTGTTACCGTGTATCTGACCAACGGTTTTCAAATCAGGGGAGTAGTTAAAGGCTTTGATAACTATGTGATTTTGCTGGAATCCGAAGGAAAACATCAGATGATTTACAAACATGCCGTATCCACAGTAGTACCCCTACGCAGATTGGACAGTATCATCAACATTTATCAAAGGACCGAGAACGAGAGTGAAAATGAGGAAGATTAAGTGATTAATACTGATATAATGAATTCCCGGGCGGCGGATTTAGTCAATAAAACAGAACAAGAAATGGCCTTTTATTTAAAGGAAGCAAGGGATATAGCGGAGTTTAATCAGCTGAAAGTGCTTCACGCTATGCAGGAAAACCGTTTGAGCGAGGCCCATTTTGTTGCTACCACCGGATACGGCTATAATGATTTGGGCAGAGACACGCTTGAGGCGATCTATGCCACTATTTTTAAAGCGGAGGCGGCGCTGGTGCGCCCTCAGCTGGTTTCCGGCACCCATGCCCTGGCGGCGGCTTTATTCGGCAATCTTAGGCCGCAAGATACGCTGGTTTCTGTAACGGGTGCCCCCTATGATACCCTGCAGTCGGTTATAGGTATCCGGTCCGCTCTGGGTTCTTTGGCAGAATATGGGGTGACCTATCGCGAAGTGGCCCTGACTGATGAGGGCGGCTTTAATTACAAAAAAATTGCCGAAGTCTTTGACGCCGAAAGTAAGCCAGTTAAAATGGCGGCGATTCAGCGTTCGAAAGGATATGCCTGGCGGCCTTCATTTACAATTTCAGAAATTCGGGAGCTGATTACATTTATCAAAAGGATCAGTCCCAGTACGATCGTGATGGTAGACAATTGCTACGGCGAGTTTGTGGAATGTACCGAACCCATAGAAGTAGGCGCGGACATGGCAGTGGGATCTCTGATTAAAAATCCCGGGGGAGGCCTTGCGCCGGTAGGGGGCTACATAGTGGGAGGCCGTACCTATGTAGAAGGGGCAGCCGCCAGACTGACAGCCCCGGGCCTTGGTATGGAAGTAGGCCCGACATTGGGGCTGACGGCTCCCTTGTTACAGGGATTATTTTTAGCACCTCAGGTGGTGGAAGGCAGTATCCACGGTGCGGTTTTGGCGGCGGCAGTGTTTGAAAAGTTAGGATTTGCCGTACTGCCCGGTCCCAGAGACATCCGGACAGATATTGTCCAGGCTATAAAGTTGGGCAGTATTGAGAAGGTGTTGGCTTTTTGCAAAGGCATACAGCGGGCGGCACCGGTGGATAGTTTTGTAACACCGGAAGGTGCGCCAATGCCGGGTTATGACCATCAAGTGGTGATGGCCGCCGGGGCCTTTGTCCAGGGGTCATCCATCGAACTCAGTGCCGATGGGCCCCTTAGGCCGCCGTACAATGTATTTTTACAAGGCGGGCTAACCAAGTATCATGCTAAAATCGGCGTGATATACGCTTTACAAAGCCTTATGGAGGCAGGTGAATCACTATACGAAATTGGAGAAGGGTGATGACCCTAAGCAAGGCAAAAAATATCCTTGTTTTGCTTTTAGCTGGCTTGACCATTTATCAAACCGGTGTTTTGTGGTTTTTTAATATTACTAACCGCAATTTTTTGCTAAACTACTTTCCTTTTATGCAGCAAGCCAGCATAAGTGAAGGCCTGGACCGGCTGGTGACTCCTTGGCGTATCATAACGATTCACGGAGACGGCAGATTTAGTGTCCAATACAACAACTTATCCCGGCCAAATGTGGAGCGCTACGGGGATATAGTGCTGTCCCATCTGCTGCAAAGAGGGAGTTTTGTATCCGCCCAGCGGCTGGATTACGGGGCTCTGCTGGCAGAGCCCGGATATATATATGAATATGCTTTCCCAATGGAAGCGGACTGGTTTACCCAGGGTTTTGGCCAGCGGGACAGTCTGCTGACCGATCAGGGGCTGGCTCCCTTTAGACAGGTGATTATACGTCCCCCGGCTTATGGGAGTATAGACGCCCATGTTTTCTTTTTATGCGAAAATGGATACGCTCACGAATTTACAGTGCCTCCTCTGGGAACGGGTGATGGCCGTGATGCTTTTGAACATATGATTTCTCAGGAAGCCATAGGGGCTTATTATGTATTTGCGGAGCTGCAGGAAGGTGAAGGCTTTATCCGCCATGGGGAATTTGTTTTTCATGGTGTGCAGGTCACCAATCCTTATGCCGATGTTCACGGCGGGCTGTCCTTAAATTTTGTTCAAGGACAGGTGGCAGGATTTTTTAGCAATCCGGCGGTGATCAGGCCTATCCCCGGCGACGATGTGTGGGTATATAGAGATGTTAATACGGTAGTGAGGTATTACGGCACCAATATTTTGGAATATATCAGTTATCGTGCCATTGATCGCAGCGGGCCTTCTACCTTTGTAAATGATTATGCCGCGGCGATTCAGTTTTTGGAGCGGGACCATCTGGTGATTAACGAAACCTATTTGGCCGATTTTAGGGAAGAATATGGGCAGCGTATTTTTTATTTTAACTATGTGATAGGAAACATCCCGCTAATTATGCCGCCAAACTGGCCAAGAAACGCAGAGCTTAGTCATCCAATTATAGTAACTGTAGATCATGGCATTGTGGTGCGGTATCGTAAGTTGGCCTATAATTTTCATATCGACGAAGAAACGAGGATAGTGGCCCAGGCGGATTTTTATAGTTTGGCCAATCAACTGAGGCAGGGTTTTACAGATGTACGGTTAGGATATCGGATGGGAAATCAGTATATTAACAATGTTAATTGGTTTGTGGATGGGTTGGTTTTTTCATTAAATTAGTTTTTCATTAGTAGGAGCGATGCAAATTGGATCAGTTTTCCAGGACAGAAATGATATTAGGAAAGGATGCCATAGAAAAGCTTGCAAAGTCGTCGGTAGCGGTATTTGGTATTGGCGGAGTAGGAGGTGCTGCAGCGGAGGCCCTTGCCCGCAGTGGTGTAGGGCATATTGCCCTGTATGATGACGATACGGTATGCCTGACCAATATTAACCGCCAGGTTATTGCTACTCATAAAACGGTAGGACGTGACAAGATTGAGGTGATGGCAGAGCGTATCCGAGAGATTAATCCGGATGCTACGGTAACGGCTATCCATTGCTTTTACGGTAAAGAGACTGCTGAGGATATTGATTTATCCGTTTACGATTATATTATTGACGCGGTGGATACGGTGAGTGCTAAATTGCTGTTGGTAGAAAAGGCGAGAGATTTGGGCATACCGATCATCAGCTGTATGGGGACGGGTAATAAACTGGATCCTACAAGGCTTGAGGTAGCTGATATTTTTAAGACTACAGTGTGTCCTCTGGCGAAAGTGATGCGTAAGGAGTTAAAGGCTCGGGGGATTAAAAAGCTTAAGGTGGTATTTTCTCAGGAGCAGCCGATAACGCCGGTTGAAGAGGATCATAATAGCTGTAAGCTGAACTGTATATGCCCGCCGGAAAGTGCAAGGCACTGCGAAAAGCGTCGGCAAAACCCGGGAAGCGTGGCTTTTGTGCCGCCGGTGGCGGGGATGATTATTGCGGGAGAGGTTGTTAGAGATATGTTGAGACATGTGGAGGGAAATTGAATTGCATTTTAGTGCGAAAATATCGATAGACAATAGAAACTCTCAACTAAAACATCTTTACTGATATGCCAGTCGATCAAATAAAGCTATATGTAGGCGAATAAGGGGGGATTCATTTTGAGTGTGAGTATCATCAAAGCAGATAAAAATCTATTTTCAATCTATCAAACCATGTACTCAAATGCTGATATTGAAATGTGGTATGACTGGAATCAGCGTCTTGAAGACACGTTGTGGACTGACCAGTGCTATTTTCTTACTCTTGATGGGAAGAAGATTGGAGGAGCGGTTATAACAGACGACGCGATTCTGTACCCTTTTTTAATTTCACCATTTTGTGACAGAGTGCAGTTTTGGAACTATCTTCTAAAACTTTCTGCACGTAAGAAAATAACGGGTGTATTGGACACGGATAGTTCGATTCTACCAATGTTTGGCTACAAAACTATCGGTGTATTTCGGTTATTGTGCCGCCCGTCTGATATAATCGACATACCCTTACCCGATGGGTTTATCTGCCGCCCTCTTGATATTGATGGCGATGCTGCAGAATATGGCAGGGTTTATGTTGAAAGCCATATCGGTGGATTTTGTTTTGAGAAATATGGCGAGGAAACACACGATGAAGCGATTGCCGAAGCTAAACAGATAATTGACATATATTCTGCCAAAAACCTGTCTAGTGTGATAGTTGAAAAAGCCAGCAATCAGATAGTGGCTGCATGTACGGCAGGCATCGCAAAAAATCATGCATTGGGATTTGCAGAAATAGCTGATATGGTTGTATTGCCGCAATACAGCGGCAAAGGGATCGGTAAATATATGCTAGGCCATATCGTTACTCAGGCATATGGCATTGCTCCTTTTGTGAAATTGGGTGCTGATATGGGAAATCCGTCTGAATATCTCTATTATCAAATGGGATTCATCCCAGGCCCTAGGATTACGAATATGGAACGATGTAACTAATAACTACGAGGCAGGTCTGGCTATTTGGTTTCTATGCCCGTGGGAAAACCTATGCATCCAAAGAGTACTATGATGTTAAAAAAATATTGTTCATCATAGCAGGAGGAGCCATGACAGAAAATTTACAAAACCAACTCAAATTTCTGGCAATTACCGATGACATGAAGCAAATATTTCGCCAAACAACGCTTATTGACGGTTCGCGTTATGAAAACGATGCCGAACATTCATGGCATTTTGCACTCATGGCAATGACGCTGTTTGAACATTGTGCGCTGGATGGCGTGAACATTGACCGTGTGGTTAAAATGGCAATCGTACATGATTTAGTCGAAGTTTTTGCGGGGGACACTCCCGCACAAGATATAGCCGCAAACGTGGATAAAGAAGACCGAGAACGTGAAGCTGCTGACAAATTGTTTGGATTATTGCCTGAAGAACAAGCACATGAATATCGCAGTCTTTGGGAAGAATTTGATGCTATGCGCACACCCGATGCCATTTATGCTTCGGCGATAGACAGATTTCAATCGTTTTATCTCATTCATCTAAGCGGTACAGGTAGTGCGTGGGTAAAATTTAACGCCACTGCGGAACGTTCACGTACACGTCTGTTGCCCGTCAAAACAGCAATTCCATCTTTGTGGCAATGGATTGAAGATGCAATTGCGGTAAATGTGGAGAAGGGTTTGCTGCTTAAGTGAGGGATGGTTTGTTTTTCAGTGATGATGAAAATGACTTCTCAAGGCATTTGACAAAGAGCTATAAAAATCTTGAGGTTACGGATAAATCAATTTTTGGGATGGAGATAAAATGTGCGCATAATTACATATAAAAATGCTCATGAAGCTGAACTCCACCCCATCAGACCCTATCGCGTAAGGTCAAAATCCGCCTTAATGCCAAAATCATGCGCATTGGCAATAACTCAAACCGCCCGGCTACCTTTTTAAGATCTTTGCGTATGGGCAGCTTTTGCGGACAAATTTTCTCACACTTGCCGCATTGATTACATAGTCGCGGACTTTTTACAGCTTTTGTTACAACGGCACCGGTAGATACTGCATGGAGCGTTAGCCCTTGCATATACCCCTGTGTATAGCTTGCATTGTAAGCAGAAAAACAAGCGGGTATATTTATCCCCTTTGGGCACGGCAAACAATAATTGCAACCGGTGCAGTTGATTTTATAGGTTTTTTTAAACTCTGCCACAACATCGGTGTAAACTGCAAGTTCTTGGTCTGTTAACTGACGAAAATTTTGTATCGAATGCAGGTTTTTATCTACTATTTCCGAACTTGTCATACCGCTTAACACGACAGTTACTTCATCCTGGTTCCACAGCCACCAAAGGCCCCAATCGGCAGGAGTAAGACCAGGATTAGATTTTTCAAATAATTTTTTGGCCTGTTGCGGCAAGCCGGTAGCCAGTGTACCGCCGAGCAAAGGCTCCATAACAATAACGGCTATGTCTTTTTCTGCGGCGGCAAGCAATCCTTTTTTACCGGCTTGGTAGTTTTCATCAAAATAGTTGTACTGTATCATGCAAAGTTCCCATGGGTACGCAGTGAGGATTTTCAGAAATTCGTCGCAAGTGCCGTGGAAGGAAAACCCTATCTGCCGTATTTGGCCCTTGTTCTTTTTATCTTCCAGCCATTGTTCGATACCTAACTTTACTAATGCTTCCCATTCGGCGTAACCTGTTATGCAGTGCATAAAATAATAATCTATGTACTCTGTTTTAAGTCGTCTCAGCTGCTCGTCAAAAAATTTGTCAAAATCAGTAGTGGTTTTACACATAAATATGGGTAGTTTTGCAGAGATGTATACAGCATCGCGTTTATTATGCTTCGCTAATATTTCTCCCAAAGTTTTTTCGCTGTCCAGGTAAATATAGCCGGTGTCAAAAAAGTTTATGCCGCCTTCTATTGCGGCTAAAACCATGCGCTCTGCCTCTGCTTTGTCACGGGGAAGCCGCATACAGCCAAGGCCTAACGGGGAGAGGTTATTTCCTGATTTGTCTTTACGATATTGCATATTAAAATCCATGCCTCCTTTATTGATGAAGGAAAAAGGTTAGCGCACAAAAATCAGTTACGCATATTTTACATACTGCTTCGTTAATCTACATTTGTATTATAGTAGACATGCGTGTGGGTAACAATGGTCAATATGGATTAAATGTGTCTTTTAACAGACATATTTCCCGGATAATGTCGGATATTTGGGAGGGATCTTTATGAGAGTTGAAATGAAGGATAACAGACGTGAAGGGAAAACTGAGCAAGTCCTGCATATGATATAATTCTTTAAAATAAGCGGGATGGATTATTAAAGATTGAGACAGGATGAGCAATAACAATTTAATCACCTTCTAAAGAAATGAGGGAGTACCTTGGCAGAACCATTTAAGTCCTTTTCGGCGGTTTTTCCGGTTGTGACAAAAAATAACGAAACAAAGCCCCAAATACTACTGCACCGCAAGCAAAACACAGGCTATCAAGATGGTAAATGGGATATAGCAGGAAGCGGTCACGTTGATGAAGGTGAAACGGCACAAGCCGCCGTGATCCGCGAGTGTAAAGAAGAACTGGGAATAGATGTAAAGTTGGATGACGTGACATTTATCCACTTATCCCATCGCCTGTCAAAAGACAGAACCTATTACGATATATATTTTTTGATAAATGCATATGACGGCATACCCCAAATTATGGAGCCAAATAAATGTTCCGAGCTAAAATGGTTTTCAATTAACAATCTACCTGACGATATCATTGAATGTAGAAGGCAAGATATTCAAAATTACTTACAAAGAATACAGTACAGCGAAAAAATAGAAATCTGAACTATTTATCCTGTTATGCCGCTATTTTGAGCGGCAAATTTAGTGTCTAAAAGGAGACTTTTAATGGCAATTCCAAAATGGGAAAATGTAGTCGCGGAATTTGGCAGCGATTTCTTAAAAGAAAATTTTATGGGGCCAAACTCAATGATGATAATGGCAGAATTAGCCGAATCACTCGACCTGCGTCCCGGAATGAAAGTACTCGACATGGGATGTGGCAAAGGATTAACTTCTTTATATCTTGCCAAATATTTTGATGTTACTGTTTTTGCAACCGATTTATGGATTTCTGCGACCGAAAATTTTGAACGGGTCAAACAATTTGGCTTAGAAGAAAAAGTCTTCCCCATCCACGCCGAAGCCCGGTCATTACCCTACGCAAATGAGTTTTTCGATTTAGCCATCAGTGTGGACGCTTACCACTATTTTGGAACCGATGAGTATTACCTTAACAATTACTTGGTTCCCTTAGTAAAAACAGGCGGTCAGATTGCTATCGCTGTTCCCGGAGTAACAGAAGAATACGATAAAAACGGGCCTTCTGAAGCATTAAAAAAGCATCCTTACGGTGTAAATGGTGAGTTCCAGACTTTTAAATCAAATGCGTGGTGGAACAGACTGTGGGTGCGTTCGGGAGTGGTGGAAGGTATTAAGAGTTTTGACTTGAAATGTCATAAAGCGGCGTGGGACGACTGGTTGTATTGTGGGAATGAAATAGGCAAGGGAGATATTCCTTTTATTGAAGCGGATACGGATAATCAACTTGCGATAGTGGCTGTTGTGGCGAGAAGGAAATGATCAAGCGAGGTTCAATAAATGGCGGACACAAATAAACAGTCATGGGATTTACATGCCAGAAGATTTTATACTGAAGGTGAGTTGCCACTGGACTATGTTGATTTCGATTCCAGCGATTATCCTTCAGACAAGGATTTAAATATTATTGGCGATGTTACAGGGTTGACTGTATTAGAAATAGGTTCTGGGTCATGTAATTGTGGCATTGCTTTGGCGAAAAATGGTGCGATTGTGACCTGTTCTGATTTATCACAGGAACAATTGAATATAGGCAAAGAAGTTGCTGAAAGTGTTGGTGTAGACATTGATTTTGTATGTTCGGATATGACCAATTTATCATTTGTTGCGCCGGATACCGTTGATTTAGTGATTTCAATGTCGGCACTTGATTACGTTGAAGACTTTGATAAAGTGTGTTTTGAAGTAGCCAGAGCGCTTAAATCGGGCGGCCGTTTTGTTTTTTGCGCCACGCACCCGATAATGTCTTGTGTTTCGGCAACAGAATTATTTCCGGAGGAAAACGCGCCTCCAAATTACAACTATAGAGGTCCGGTTGCGTGGAAATGGCATAAAGAGGATGATTTCATTTTTACTACGTATCGGCGACAATTGAGCGATTTTGTAAATGCTTTGGGTGGAAATGGTTTGATGACAAGACGTATGGAAGAATTATTTCCAATTACAAATGATTTTGATGAAAAAGAGCTGGCGATAAGAACGCGTTTCCCGTCTGTTTTGGTTGTTGAAGCGTTTAAATGCTCTTGATCGCCTTTATAGTCGCTGATGGCAAATCGTTGGTGTGGAAAGCCTGGGTGGCAAGGAATTTCGAGGAGGATACCAGCGTATGTATTTTGCAATGGACGAAATTGGCTTTGAAAATACTGAGAAAATTAAGAACATAACAACAGAAGCCGAAAGATGGCAGTTTATTTATGATACAGCTAAATCATATGATTTTGAAGGTATTCATTTCACTCCATCACTTTACAACAAGGATTTTGGATTGGATTTGAATAATATTCCCGAGTATTTCCAAGATTTTAAGCTGACTCTACATAATGGCGGTTTGCATAAAATTAACACGGAAGATGATTATAATTCTTTTGATGTCGCTCTGTCGCAGGGGTTTGATATTGCGATAAGAAATAATATGCATGATATATCACTTCACCCACCGGACATATATGAAGCATCGGAAAACGAGAAAAAGTCATGCCTTGAATTTTTCCATAAAACGATAGATAAATGGCTAAATACCGCAACAAAAAGCAATATAACTTTGTCATTGGAAACCCATGTCACAGGCAAGTATTTTTTGTTTGACGGGTTAGGCGGATACATAGAGTTTATCAATAAATACCCCGACTTGGGTGTGCTTATTGATGTTTCACACAATTATTATGATGGATACTCAGAAGATGAAATAATAAGCCATTTGGCCGACAAGAACGTAAAATGTTTACATATCAGCGATGCATTGCAGGGGGCAGACTTTAGAGAAGGTACGCACTTAGCTATTGAGGATGGTTCGGTTGACTTCGCTAAAATACTAAAGGCCTTTGCTCATATTCCAAATTTATATTCCGCTTTGGAAATTAAAGCAACCAATGAGAGCGTAGCCAAAAGTTTAAGCATGTTAAAACAGCATAGACTTCAAAATTGTCATAAATCAGTGAGAGGAGATATAAAATGGGAGCGAATTTAACAGGATGGGAACCTGAAAAAAGAACACATTTTGACGAAATAGTTGTAAATTACGATAATGCAAGACCGGAATATCCCGGCAAGTTATTTGCGGATGTTATTGATTTTATAGGACCAGGTACAAAGAAAGCGCTTGAAATAGGTGCGGGAACGGGTAAAGCGACGTTTCCCTTTCTTGAAATGGGATATGATGTGACTGCTGTTGAATTGGGCGAAAACATGGCAGGGTTTCTGCGGGAAAGATTCAAGGAATACACAAATTTTAATGTACTCGTTTCCGCTTTTGAGGATGTTTTATTGGGCAAAAGTAGCTATGACTTAATATACGCTGCGTCCGCTTTTCATTGGGTAAACGCTGAGATCGGGTGTCCCAAAGTTTTTGATCTATTGAAAAGTGGCGGAGTATTTGCCCTGTTTCGCTACAACTTCATCGAGATGCACAACGAAGCCCTTACGGCAGAAATTGATGCGGTTTATGACAAATTTTATTTTAGTTATTATACATCGAAACAACGTTCAATCAAATACAGAAAAATTCATGATGATTTTAAAAAGCCTTCCGAAATTTTGGCGAATTATGGGTTCGAGGATATGAAAGATTATGGGTTTAAGGATGTTTCATTGAATTTTTATGATGTTACGTGGACATCTAACGCAGACACATACATTAAGCGCTGTGATACTCTCGCCGACCATAGGAGCTTACCGGAAGAGAATAGAGTAGCGCTGTATGAGGGAGTAAAAGAAGCTATATTAGCACATGGTGGAGATATCAAAATAGACGAGGTTTTTCAACTATATATGGGTAGGAAGCCGTAGATTTATGTGCGGACGTTATTGGTATTAATATGTAGCTGCCACTTTTACAAACGTGCCCATGTAGCATCCTCCTCTGGGGAGAGCCAGTCTTTGGATAATGCGCTTTCACTGGCGAGGGTTATGTTGCTTGGTTTTCGTGCTGTAACCTGAAAAGGTATAGCTCGTTCGCGCACTGCTTGACTAACGAATAAGCTGATAGCAGATGAAAAAGAGATTCCCAACTCCCGAAATAAATGGTCGCCTTCTTTCTTTAACTCGCTATCAATACGAATATTTAACTGAGCCATAACAGACCTCCTACATCTATGATGCAATCATTATATAAGCTTTGGCCGGTGCAATTTATGGGTTTGCTTGGTTTCGAAATGAACATTTATCTTCCTTGAAAACCGATAACGTCGATGTTACAATCTGATGGATGTTCGCTGTTTTATAGATCTGTAAGGATAAATGTGTGGAGGAATATGACATGATGTATCCATTTATTCAATTGTACGAGTGGAGTGAGATAACAGTTTTTTCAAAATCTGATAGTGATACGGGTATTGATTTTAGGAGGCATTCACGTGAACAACAATAAACATAAAACAAAATTAATTGCAATAAGCGGCACTTCAGGTGGAGGGAAATCAACAACCGTAACCGAACTTCAAAAGCGGACACCAAACTCTAAAACACTATCCATCGAAGACGGTGATTATGAGAAGAATAGTGGAATTACCGATTTAGGACAATGGGAGGAAGATGGCTGGGATGTTAGCCTTTGGAATCTTCAATCATTAGCTGATGATATAAGCTTATTAATGCAAGAAAATCTTGAATACATTTTTTTTGATTATCCTTTTGGGTATATGCAAAAGCAAATATCAGGGTTTATTTCTTTGTCGGTTTTTCTGGATACGCCGCTGGATATAGCATTGGCGAGACGCTTATTGAGAGATAATAAATCTAAATCTACCGCCGCTATTATGGAAGAGCTTGAATGGTATCTGGAAAAAAGGCATTTGTTTACTCTCAGCAACGATAAACAAAGGGAAGATGCAGAGCTAATAATTGACGGGAGTTTACCGGTAGATGATATATGTAATCTGATTTTAGAACGAGTGAAAATGATTTAATGTATGGGTAGTGTTTCGCCAATTCAGGTGGCAACAAATTCACTGGAGGTATGGGAAATGAAATTGGTGCATGTCAGCGAAGAATCAAATATTGAAATGTTTATCCCTCGTATTCCATATAGAGATGATGTTGACCAGTCAAAAGGGTTAGTTTGGGCTTTAACCGAACACCAGTTGAAAAAATTCTTAACTCCGCGAGATTGCCCGCGTATAACTTATTGTGCCTGTGAAACAACGACACAGGAAGATATTCAAAAATATTTCACCACATCCTCTCGTTATTGCGTTGCCATTGAAAATGGCTGGTATAAGAAGATGGCAAGTACAACAATATATGCTTATGAATTTGATAGCGGTAACTTTTATTTTGATGCCAAGGCGGGGTTTTATGTCAGCGATCAAACAGAAAAGCCTATTTCAACCACTAAATATGATGACTTGTTCAGTACGTTGTTTGAAATGGATGTTGAGATAAGACTTTTAAACAATTTGTGGGGGTTAGCGGCTGAAATTAAGAAAACCAGTTTGCATTTATCCATGTGCCGTATGGGAAATGCACAACCTAAGCCTGCTATTGGAGGTATTTAAGTGATCTGTGAAGACTTTTTTCACGCTATAACTGAAAAAGCAAAAGAATATACGTATTCATCATTGAACCACCTAGAGTTTGATGAATGCAAAAATGCTGAGATTTTATATGATCGTGATGATCTAATTCTAATGCAAGACAATAACAAAACACCTGCAATACTTTATTTTGCAACGAATGATTTTGAAGCATTGATCAAGCTAATTGCTGATATATCAGGTGCACAGCGTTTGCACTTTGTTCCAAGAGATTTTGTCGCACAGCTTAATGAAATCGGTTTTGTTGAATGGGGCGAGTATGTTGATTTCTTTAATACTGATTTATCTAAAACGATAACACAATTTGACTGTGTAGATGAAATTGAATATCTTAGTGTAGACGATTGCGAAGAAGCCTCTATAGTATCAAAAAGCTGCAAACTGCAATCGAGAGGTTTTGAGGGCGAGTCTGCAGAATGGTTTGCTCAATGGCTGAATGAAAACAATGTTATTATTCAGCGCAGAGACTCAGTAATTGCTGGATATTGTTGCGTTTCCATCTATAACGAAGGTACGACGCTTTGGATTAGAGAGATTGCTGTTGATCCGAAATATCAAGGAACAGGGTTGGGCAAAAAGTTAATGGAACAGGCTATAAAATATGGCATTGAAAACGGAGTTGTCAAGGGTTTTCTGGCGGCTGATATTTTAAATGAAAATGCGATTAGCCTGTATAATAAATATGATTTTTATGCGAAAGATACGAAAGGTGAGCTTCAAATGATAAAGCAATAATACATTACATCAAAAGCCCAATTACGAAAGGTTGACCAACATGGAAACAAGGAATATAACCGTAAAAATAGCCGACGGCACATTTAACTACCGCGTTGGAGCGATAATAATTGATTCCGATGAAATTCTCATGGTAAAAAATAGCGGGGACTCTTTCTTTTACACTGTCGGAGGCCGGGTTCAGTTTGGAGAACTTGCACATGAAGCGATTTTAAGAGAAGCCTATGAGGAAACGCAAGTACATCTTGAAATTGATAGATTAGCATATATTCATGAAAATCTTTTTGTAATGGACAGTAATAACGAAATCTATCATGAAATTTGCATGTTTTTTCTTATGAAGCCAAATAGCCAATTGCGGACAATGGAGCATAGTTCTTTTGAAGAAGAGTATGGTGATGTGACGTACCATTGGCTGCCGATACATGGGCTTAGGGAGTTAGAGTTGTATCCGGAATTTTTTAAAACAGAATTGTTGAATCTGCCCAGTGCGACTAAATACATGGTTACAAAAAATGGAAACACAACATCGGTGAGCACCTACGAAACATAATAATCCCGCTTCAAAATCTCCATAAACTCCTCCCCGTTAATAGTCTCCTTATCAAATAAATACCCGGCAATCTCATCCATCTTCTGCCGATACTCCTGCAGCAGAGTAACCGCCTTCTGATAGCACTCCTGCAAAATTGCATTTACTTCTTTATCCAACTCCGCACCGGTTTGGTCCGAGCAGGTCAACACACTGCGTCCGTCCAAATATCTGCTTTCTACACTTTCTAAGCTCATGAGCCCAAATTTTTCGGACATGCCATATAACGCCACCATGGATCGCGCCATTTTAGTGGCCCGCTGGATATCGTCTGCCGCCCCTGTGGTTTCTACATTAAAAACGATGGACTCTGCGGCACGGCCCGCCAGTAAAGTGGTGATGCGATCCAGCATTTCTTCTTTGGTGGACAGATATTTTTCTTCTTCCGGCAAATACATGGTGTATCCAAGAGAACCCTTGGTTCGGGGGACTATGGTGATTTTTTGTACCGGCTGGGCATTCTTGGCCAAAGCGGTTGCCAAGGCATGGCCCACCTCATGATAGGCCACGATACGCTTTTCATTTTCGGACATGATCCGGTCTTTCTTTTCTTTTCCGGCGATGACGATTTCTACCGCCTCCATTAGATCATCCTGGGCCACTTCTTTGCGGTTCATCCTTACCGCGTGGAGAGCGGCTTCGTTGATCATATTGGCCAGATCGGCTCCGGCGGCTCCCGGTGTGGCCAGGGCGATTTTTCTCAAATCCACGGATGGGTTCATCTTTACTTTTTTGGCATGGACTTTTAAAACATCCAGTCTGCCGTTTAGGTCCGGCAGCTCTACATTGATGCGGCGGTCAAAACGACCCGGGCGTAGCAAGGCTTTATCCAATATTTCCGGTCTGTTGGTTGCCCCAAGGATTACTACCCCTTTGGAAGAATCGAAACCGTCCATCTCGGACAGTAGCTGATTAAGGGTCTGTTCCCTTTCGTCGTTGCTGCCCATTTGATTATCACGGCTTTTGCCTATGGCGTCGATTTCGTCTATAAAAATGATACAGGGGGCGTGTTGATTGGCTTGCTTAAATAAATCCCGCACTCTGGAGGCCCCCACCCCCACAAACATTTCCACAAAATCCGAACCGGACAGGGAAAAGAAGACCACGTTGGCTTCTCCGGCAACCGCTTTGGCCAGGAGAGTTTTACCGGTTCCCGGCGGGCCTACAAGCAGGGCTCCTTTGGGCTGGATGGCTCCTATCTCGGTGTATTTATCTGGATTGTGCAAAAAGTCCACAATTTCTGTCAGGCTTTCTTTGGCTTCTTCCTGACCGGCCACATCTTCAAAGGTGACGCCGGTCTTTTTTTCCATATACATTTTGGCATTGCTTTGGCCGATGGACATAAAGCCCCCACGGCCTCCCATTCTGGAAGCCAGAGACCTAAATAGCAGCATGGAAAGGCCGTAGATTATCAAAATGGGGATGACCCATTGCAGGATGATATCCACGACCACATTATTGTTGCTGACCGGTGCGGAAAATTCTACCTCATGGGCTGTAAGTAGGGCCACCAGTTCCGGATCTTCTACCCGGCCGGTGTAGTAGTGTCTGGAACCTGCCGGTGTGTCGGTTTGGGCGGCAAGGCGTTGCTCTGTTTGGAGGATTATGCGGTCTAAAAAGGCTAAAGTCCCTTGGGGAGGCTCGGGTTCGTATGGGGGATATTGTTCCGATTCCACTACACTTTCGGGGATATAGCCTTCCGTTACCGTGATCAGCAGTCGGTCTGCTTGGACTTCTACCCGTTCTACATAACCTGATTTGACCAGTTCTAAAAATTCGCTGTAGGGGATGCGAATGATGGAACCGCTAAAGAGGGTCTGTAACAGCATGTTAATGAGGAAAGTGACAAGCAGGGCCGTGACCAAAATAGTCATAATGCCTCCCGGTCTTTTTCCCCCTGTGGAATCCGGTCGTTTATCGTTCATGTATTATCTCCTAATTGCCATTTGATTTGGATATTTTTCATTCGAAATGCCTTTTTACATATCTTTGAGTTTGTTAAATGTACCGGCTAAATCCTTGTACAGGGCGTTGTAGATAGGGTACCCTTTGTCATATCGTGCCACTGCGTCCGGGTCGGGTTCAAAGGACCCGGTAACGGTAATCAGCTTACTGCAGGCTTCTTCAACTGAGGGAAAAGCACCGGCCCCCACTGCCGCCAAAATAGCTGCGCCAAAAGCCGGGCCCTCGTCACTGTTGATTTTATCCACACGCAAATTTAATACATTAGCGGTAATTTGACACCATAGAGGGCTTTTGGCACCGCCCCCGATAATCCGGGCCGATGTAACGGATACTCCCAGCTTTTTTATGGCTTCCAGATTATCCCGAAGGCTGTAAGCAACCCCTTCCAGCACGGCTTGAGTCATGTCGGCCCGACTGGTGTATGTGGCCATACCCACAAAAGCCCCCCGGGCATATGGGTCGTTAATGGGCGTTCGCTCGCCGCTTAGATAGGGGAGGTAGTATACTGTATTATTGCCCAAATGTGACGGTTTAATGGCAGCTTGTTCTCCGGAATAATCGGCGGTACCCAGTATATCTTCTATCCACCATTTAGTGGAAGCGGCAGCACCTAAAGTCACGCCCATCATATGATATCGCCCGTTGGCATGGCAAAAAGAATGGACGGCGCTTACACCGTGATCCACGGCAAACTGATCACCGGAGACAAATACCACACCGCTGGTTCCCAAAGAAATGGAGCACATGCCTCCGGCCACCGTGCCGGTACCTACGGCGCCCACGGCTTGATCGCCGCCGCCGATGACTACCAGAGTGCTTTGGGAAAGCCCCGTTTCTTTGGCGGCCTGAGGGGTGACTGTGCCTACAGCCTTGCTTGAGGGGTATAGTGTAGGTAATTGATCCTGGCGGAGCCCGGCGACTTCCATCATAAAAGGAGACCAGGCTCGTTTGGATACATCCAGCAGTAAGGTTCCCGAAGCATCGGATTCGTCGGTGGCAAATTGTCCGGATAATTTGTATGCAATATAATCTTTGGGCAGCATAATTTTTGCGATACGGGCAAACAGCTCGGGTTCATGTTTCTTCATCCATAGGATTTTGGGCAGGGTAAAGCCGGTGAGGGCGATGTTGGATGCGTGTTCCAGCAATTTGTCTCTGCCAATGTCATTGTTTAGATAATCACATTCAGCTGTGGTGCGCTGATCGTTCCACAGTATGGCTCGCCGTAAAATATTGTCTTGATCGTCTAAAACGACTAGACCGTGCATTTGGCCGCTGAAGGATAGGGCGGTTATGTCTTTTATTTCGGAGGTCATTTCCCGTAGGCCGTCGGCAGTTTGCTTCCACCAGTCATCAGGGTCTTGCTCACTACGCCCATCATCATACATATACAGGGGATATTCACGGGACACAGTACGCAACACTTTACCGCTTTCGTCCATTGCCAATAATTTTACAGCGGAAGTTCCGATGTCAATACCAACAGTCAACATACATCTCATCCTTTTAAATAGAGTATACCAATGAAATTTCTTTCCAGAGCCAGTATAATAAACCAAGCGACAAAATGCAATGATTTTGACAAAGTGACATTGAGTTTAGTGCGTATGGTAGAGATGGAGCTTCCTTGTAAGTTTTCACGTTCAAGAACGGGGGATACTCGTATAAGTGAGAAAGAAAAAGGCTGTTGTAACTGCAAAATGCAGATGCAACAGCCTTAAA
>Ga0131853_10000898_pt1 | contig 53665 bp, 63 predicted proteins | sample TergutLab28metaG_FD_92764 | JGI IMG/M metagenome (GOLD analysis project Ga0131853, IMG submission 92764) | Labiotermes labralis P1 segment gut microbial communities from Petit-Saut dam, French Guiana - Lab288 P1 (version 2) (version 2) | ecosystem: Host-associated > Arthropoda: Insects >...
CTCCTGTTTGTTTTAGGTTTAGTTTTAGAGCCGTGTCGTTTAGAATGCCACCAAAACTTAAAGCGCTGCCACCAGAATTGCGTAACAGTTTTAGAGCCGTGTCGTTTAGAATGCCACCAAAACACATCTGTGATTTCTGGGGTTCTATTTAAGGTTTTAGAGCCGTGTCGTTTAGAATGCCACCAAAACAAAAGAAAATGGCAATAGGTGCTGTTGCGGGTTTTAGAGCCGTGTCGTTTAGAATGCCACCAAAACCACTTTCGAAAGCTTTTGCTCCGAATTTGAGTTTTAGAGCCGTGTCGTTTAGAATGCCACCAAAACGGCGTAATAATATTGCGAATTGATTAATTAGTTTTAGAGCCGTGTCGTTTAGAATGCCACCAAAACTGCCGCGCAGATGCCGAGGAAATGGCGGCAGTTTTAGAGCCGTGTCGTTTAGAATGCCACCAAAACTCAAGGAGCAGACAGAAGCCATCTGCATTGGTTTTAGAGCCGTGTCGTTTAGAATGCCACCAAAACTTATCATTCATATCTTTGGCTTGTCTTAGGGTTTTAGAGCCGTGTCGTTTAGAATGCCACCAAAACTGAAAATGTTTCCAAATGATACTGCTATAATATTTTGGATGTGATATACTTAGTTACTTATATTTTTTTGGTAATCCTATTTTGTCACCTGTAGGACTTTTTACTTTTTGTGCCACTTCCCCACCAGTGCTTCGGATTTGTTGTATTCAAAAAATAGTTTCCAGTCGAAGTCCAGGGTTTGAGCTATTTTTTTAGCTGTGCTAATAGAAGGTTGGCGTTGACCGTTTTCAATAAAATGTAATGCTGTTGAGTGATACCTGATTTTATTACGAATTCTTCCTGCAAAAAAATCCCTCATTTTTTAGCCGCACCCTAATAAAATTACCTCATTTCATATTTTAACAATTAGTTTTATTTATAATACATATCAACCTAAAGTTGTTTATCAAGAGTTTTTATTAAAAATCTTCACCTTTTTGATGTACGTATAGACTTGACAACAGGTTGTTGATATAATTACTTATAGGGTGATTTTAATATGTTAGTTAACTTGAAAATAGCACGGGAAGCTAGAGGGTATAAGCAAAAGGACTTTGCGAAGTTGCTTGGCGTCAGTCAACAAAGATATAGCACGTATGAGTTGGGCAAAAGACAACCAGATTTTAGTATGCTTTTACAAATCGCCGAATTGTTGAACATAACGACCGATTATCTTTTTGGGTTAACTAGCGAGACGAGTGATGAAATTAATTTACCAAGTGAAAAAGAACAGCAAGAAAAATTAAGTATTGCCGAAAAATTATTAGTAGACAACTACAGAAAGTCTTCTGACGAAGGTAAAAAAGCTATTTTGGGCGAAGCGCAATTTGCCGCTTTGAACTCAAGCGAAAACTCTTAGAGTTTTCTTCGGAGCTGATACCATTAAGAACATAATTTTGAAGTTACAAAGGAGAAAATAAGACCAAAGACAAAAGGGGTTGATACTTATAATTGCTTTAATTTGTGAAAAATGTAATGCTCCACTTATACCCAAACTCGGAGCAAACCTTGCAAAATGTGTACATTGTGGTACTCAATTCATTACCGAAGATAAGGTCGATGCAGAAAAAACATTTGATGTGCAATATCATATGCAAGCTGGCGAGATGTTATTAAAAAGCGGAAAATGGGAGATAGCTCATAAGTATTTTAATGATGTAGCTTCTGCTACGGGTTATACGTATGCTCCTGCATATATTGGAATGTTGCGTGCAGAATTAAGACTTACATATGAAGATTGGTTAGGAAATCATTATTGGTCTTTAACAGCTTATGACAATTTCAACAAAGCCTTAGATATTGCCGAGGGAGATTATCGCAAAAAGTTGGATGGTTATGCCGAAAGTGTGAGCAAAAAGTTGCGTAAAAAACGTATTTTTAAGATACTTAATAGAGTGTCTTTGATTACATATTTATTATCAAGTGCTACGTTGCTTTATTTCTTATATCTTTTTTCCGATAATATCTTAACATCTGTAGCTTTAACCGTTCTTATTATGGTTGCGCCATTTCTCTCTTTTTTTCTTGTGCTAAAAAGAAGTCGCGATTTAAGGATTATCTCACTTCTTATAAGTATTGGGCTTCCCATATCAATTGTTATGGGGTTTTCTTGGCTTGTTGAAAATGCAGCAGAACTTGATATAACGGGTTATTTTAACCAAAATCTGTTGCTAATAAGCGTTGCGGGTATGGTCTTATCTACAATTATTGCTTATTTCAGTCCGCAACGCTAAAAATGGACTTGAAGATATTGGTATTGAGAAGAATTTTATGATTAAAAACAAAGATGGGAATTGTCGCAAAACATTTCTTGTGGAAGGTATAACTGATACTGATAACCCAAAACGTATTACCGTGCGAGGAAAAGCTAAAAGGAAATCGAAGAAAAAGTTGTAGAAGCGAAGCGTCAACATAGGTTGGGTACTAGGTTTGGGTGAATGACTGTTTTATAATGGGCGGAGCGTTCTATATAGCGAATATATCGCAAGGGCAACAAAGGCAATATCGTATAAACTTGATAAAAAGGATATTTGATAATGCAGAATCGAAGGCATTATTAAGTAACCGACCTGTACGCCGTAGGGGTAGACGAGAAAGCTCAAAAAGAATTTGGGTCATTCTTGTCAGATGCTATAGACATTTACCGTAAAACGAACTAAGCGGCATTTATATAGCTCTACAACAGTTAGATGATTATTACAAGAGCGTCGATTTTGAATTAAATAAACTTTTTGAAGAAATGAGGATGCGCCAAAACGTGCCAAATTTTTAATTTTAGGGTTATTTTTGGACGAAACGTAAAATAAAAATCCCTGTAAACTTTGAATTTACAGGGATTTTAAATTATAGCAGGAAAGGGATTTGAACCCCCGACCCTTCGGGTATGAACCGAATGCTCTAGCCAGCTGAGCTATCCTGCCACATAATCTAACCTTTGTAATTATAGAGCATTTAGATTAGTTTGTCAAGCGTTTTTTTATTAAAAAATGAAAAAATATAAAACCGATGATTGCGCCTATTGTGTTTAAGATGATGTCCTCGGCGGCGGCAACGCCTCTAGCAGTGATAAATTGGGCGGTTTCAATGGCTATGGTAGCGGTTATGGCTATCGGGATTGTGATATAAATTTTGCGTGCTTTGTTCCAAATTATGGGTAACAATGCGCCAAAAGGTATAAACATTGCTATGTTTAGAGCAATGTTGCGAATTTCTATAACGGCAAGGTGTTGCGGAGCATTAGCGGCTCGACGGTACGACGCTATTGGGTCTAATTCTATAGGGTTATAAGGATTGCCCCGAAAAATCAACAAAGTAACGCACAAAAGTGCGGCGATATAAAACCAAAATATAATTCGTAGCTTCGTCATTATTTCACCTTGAAAATTTTTGAGACTTAGGGTATAATGATATTATATTTCAAAAATGGGGTTGATATTATGAAAGATTTTTACGCAAAAAATCGTGAAAGATTTGCGGATGTTATGGAAAATGCCAGCGTTTTGGTTATTTATTCGGGTGTAGCACCCGTTATGCGTGGCGATAGGTATTATGACTATAGCCCGCAACGCAATTTTTTGTACGTAACAGGCATTGACAGAGCTGGTATGGCATTTGTAATACAAAAAGACAAAAAAGGCGAGGTAAAAACCCGCATTTATTTAGAACGTTATGACGAACATACCGCAAAATGGGATGGGGCAGCAATGACAATAGAAAAAGCCCAGGAAATTAGCGGTATAGAGCTAACGGGCTTTATGGATGAGCTAGACGAGCATTTAGGCGGAGCTTCAAGAGGGGTTTTGGTGCGCGAGCGTTTCAAAACCGTTTATTTGGATTTAGAACACAGAGGTCTTGACGCACCAAACACACCAGAGCTTAATTTGGCGGCACGTCTACGTGAAAAATTCCCAGCGGTTAATCTTGTTGATGCCCATCCAATGTTTGCTAAATTACGCCTTATCAAAACTGCCGACGAGGTAGCACTAATGCAAAAAGCGGCAGATATTACAGGCGAAGGCTTCTATGCATTTATGTATAATGTTCGCCCTAATATGATGGAATATGAAGTAGAAGCACATTGGGATTATATAGTAAAAATGCGTGGCACCGACAAATCTTTCCATACAATATTGGCAAGCGGCGCAAATGCAACAGTTTTGCATTATAACGAAAATAACAGCAAAATAAACGACGGAGATTTGGTTTTATGCGATTTTGGTGCGCAGTGGCATTATTATGCCGCAGACCTTAGCCGCACTTTTCCCGCAAATGGCAAATTTACGCCACGGCAACGCCAGTTATACGACATCGTTCTTGCCGCCAATAAAATGGTTATAGAAGCCTGCAAACCAGGTTTAAAATTTTCAGAACTCAACGATATGGTTAAAAAGTTTTACGCAGAAAAATTAAAAGAAATTGGGCTTATTAAAGAAGATGGTGATGTGGGTAATTATTATTATCACGGCGTATCGCACTTTTTAGGACTGGAAGTACACGACATTGGCGCAGGCTCGACGGGCGTTGACGGCGAGCTTATCCTTGAAGCGGGTATGGTTATCACGGTAGAACCGGGGCTGTATATAGCTGATGAAAAAATCGGCATACGCATAGAAGATGATATATTAATTACCGAAAACGGCTGTGATAATCTAACAAAAAACATTATCAAAGAAGCGGCTGAAATAGAGGCTTATATGGCGAAAGCTAGAGGATAAATTTATGATAGAATTACCGGAAACTTATGTATTGGCAGAGCAAATTGAGCAGACGCTGACAGGCAAAACAATTAAGAATGTGGTTGCAAATGCGCACCCGCATAGCTTTGCGTGGCACGAACCAGCTCCCGATGCATACGGTGCAATGCTTAATGGCAAGCGCATAACAGGCGCAAACCCTGGCACAGGTTACACTTGCGGCGGCAATACAGAAATAGTCGCTAATGATACGGTACTTATCATCAGCACGCCAATAAAATATCACAAAGCAGGCGAAAAACTGCCCAAAAGTCACCAATTGTTATTAGAATTTGACGACGAAAGCCATCTTAGCTGTACAGTGCAGATGTGGGGTAGTATGTTTTGTTACCCCGCTTCTGTGCTACAAGGCGATACAATGCCAGAACATTTTGCGGGCAGACGCAAACCAGACCCATTAACAGAAGCCTTCAACGAAGCCTATTTTGATACATTGTGGAATAATACAAAGCAAAATCTTAGTGCAAAGGCTTTTTTAGCGACAGAACAACGTATTCCAGGGCTTGGTAATGGTGTTTTGCAAGACATCTTATTACTTGCCAATATTCACCCAAAACGCAAACTAGAAACAATGAACGACAATGGCAAAACCCGTATGTTTAACAGCGTAAAATCAACCCTAACACAAATGCGTGATGAAGGCGGAAGGGACACCGAAAAAGACCTGTTTAACAACAAAGGCGGCTATGCAACATATCTTTCAAAAAACACTTTACAACACCCTTGCCGCATTTGCGGCGACACAATCATAAGACAAGCATTTTTGGGCGGCAATATCTACTTCTGCCCAACTTGCCAGCCGTTGGGGTGATTAATCTTATAATATAAGATTAATAAAGATATATAAAGTTCATAAAATCTATATTTAAAAAGAGGATACGAAATGAAAACAATAGGTTGTCCTAGCTGTGGAGAGGTGCTTGACAAATCTAATATCGCAGGAAGAGACACAGCTAATTTCTGTTTTTTTGAATGTCGCAATTGTTCTTGGAAAGATACTATTAAAACTTGTAGTAAATGCGGAAATTATCATTATAGCGACGCTACGAAACCTATGTGTGAAGCGTGTGTCAAAACAAAGCAGTAAAGGTGTACTCGCTTATACAATGAGTGTGCTTGTAATGCTGATTGGGGTAATACAACGCTCAAAATTCTACACGGAGGACAAGATGGATTTTAAAGAAGCAGATATGTTTGCGCCCTTAAAAGGCTTTTTCGAGGAGCAAGGTTTTGCTGTAAAAGGTGAGATAAAGGGATTAGATATGGCTTTAGAGCGTGACGGTGCGCTTTGGGGTGTCGAGATGAAAAAGTCTTTTAATATGACACTTATATACCAAACTTTAAAGCGACAAAGGTCTGTTTCCGCAATGTTTGTAGCCATACCACGTGAAGCATTTATGCGCAATCGTGGTGATGTTTTACATATTTTAGAAAAATTATCAATCGGGCTTGTTACCGTGGCAATGGATAGCCCAATGAGGATTGTAGAATGTCATCTTTTGCCAAATATGCCCAAAACCCGCAATACAAAACAAGCAAAGGCTATGATTGCAGAATTTAACGGACGCAATTTCGATGCAGGCATTGGCGGTACAAATAACACAAAACTAATGACGGCATATAGAGAGCGTGCGTTGCATATTGCGGTTGCACTCGACATTTGCGGACAATCCTCTGCTGCCAAATTAGTGCGGAATTTTGCTTGTTACGAAAAAACATTAAACATATTACGAATAAATACATATGGCTGGTTCGATAAGGTCGAAAAGGGCATTTACACACTGTCCTCTGACGGCAAAACTGCTTTAAACGACCCAAATTATAGCAAAATTGTAGATTTTTACAGGGGGAAAATAAATGGATACTACGAGTAAATTAAATGGAATAAAAGCAACACTCGTTTCTTTAGGTTGCGATAAAAATACGGTTGACAGCGAGATTATGCTGGGGATGTTAGCGGCAAGCGGCGTAACAATGACGGCAGATTTAGAGTCGGCGCAGGTCATCATCATCAATACTTGTGGTTTCCTTCAAGACGCTGTCGGGGAAGCTAAAGAGGAAGTTGAGCTAGCTTTAGAACACAAAAAAAGCGGTTCTTGTAAGGTTTTAATAGTAACAGGTTGTGCCGCAAAGCGTTATCCTGATGAATTTTTAAATACAGACGGCATCGATATAGTGCTAGGAGTGGCAGAATACGGGGATTTAATCCCTCGTGTTTTAGAATATCTTGAAGGCGACCACAGCTTGCCTATACAAGGCGATGTTGATATGGCACAAATGCACCTTATCCGCATACCATCTACCCCCAAACATTACGCATACTTGCGCATTGCAGAAGGTTGCGACAGCCACTGTGCATACTGCACCATCCCTAAAATACGCGGCGCATATACCTCCCGTGAAATGCAGTCGCTTTTGGATGAAGCCCGCCGTTTGGTAGATTTTGGCGTGAAGGAAATAATAATTGTTGCACAGGACACCACGCTGTATGGCAAAGATATTTATGGCGAACAACGGTTGCATACGCTTTTGCAGGAATTATCGCAAATTGAGGGCGTTAAGTGGTTGCGCTTGCTATATTGCTACCCCGAACATATTTATGATGAATTGCTTGAAGAAATGGCACAAAATCCAAAGATTTTACCATATATAGATTTGCCGATACAACATTCGGTTGATCGCATTTTGAAGCTAATGAACCGCAAATCTACAACGCAGATGCTTAATAACACTATAGAAAAAATCCGCAAAGCTATGCCAAATGCGGTTTTGCGCACTACTCTGATTACAGGGTTTCCCGGCGAAAACGAAGAAGATTTTGACGAAGTTTGCAAATTTATCGAAACTGTAAAATTCGACCGTTTGGGGGTTTTTCCATATTCACGTGAAGGAGGGACACCGGCAAACAAGTTGCCCAACCATTTACCAGAAAAAACCAAGAAAGAGCGGCACGACCAATTAATGCAGATACAACAGAAAATTTCTAAAAAGAAACTAGCACAAAGGCTTGGTGAAGTGGTAGAAGTTGTGGTTGAAGGACTTGACGAAGGCATATACTTTGGACGGTCTTATGGCGAAGCTCCTGACGTTGACGGAGTGATTTTTATTGAAAATGAAGAAGGGTTGCAAATTGGGGATTTTGTGCGGGTAAAAATCGTCGAAACTTGGGAATACGATATGATAGGGGAAATTACCAATGAACCTGCCAAATAAACTAACAATCGCAAGGGTGTGTATGATACCGTTGTTTATCGTTGCTTTGCAAGGCGAAGCCTTTGGATGGTATGATATGCAAACGGCTCGCTTTATTGCGGTGGGCATTTTTGCCCTTGCCGCCTTTACTGATTTTTTGGATGGCTATATTGCGCGCAAGCAGAATTTAATCACAGATTTTGGCAAATTTATGGATCCATTGGCAGATAAAATGCTTGTAATGGCGGCAATGGTGTATATGGTTTGGCTTGGAGATATTTCGCCGTGGGTGCTTATTATTGTCGAAGGACGCGAATTTATCATTGCTGGCTTGCGTATGCTTGCGGCGCAAAAAAATATCGTTATCGCCGCCAATTTTTGGGGCAAACTGAAAACTGTCGCACAAATGGTTATGATACTTGTGGTACTATCAAACTTCGACTATATAGTAGCCTATTGGGCTGGAATTGTGCTAATTTACGCCTGTGTTGCACTTAGCGTTATTTCTTGTGTGGATTATATCTATCAAAATAGGAAGGTGTTTTTATGAACGAAAAAGCGGCACAAATAGTTGCGGGATTAATCAAAAAAGGCATGAAAATAGCCATTGCAGAATCTTTGACGGGTGGTGCATTGTCTGCCACAATAGTTTCTGTACCCGGTGCATCTTATGTGCTTGACGAAGCTATGACGACATATTCCAACGACGCTAAAATAGCACGTTTGGGCGTTTCGCCGCAGACTATCGAAAACCTAGGTGCAGTCAGTGCGCAATGTGCTGAAGAAATGGCGGAAGGCATTGCAAAAACCTCAGGCGCAGATTATGGCATTGCCACAACGGGCATAGCGGGACCAGATGGAGCAACACCCCAAAAACCAGTTGGATTGGTATATATCGGCGCACATCATAAAAACAAAACCGTTTCATATAGATATGTTTTTGAAGGTGACAGAAACGCTGTTATAGCTCAAACCGTAAACAAATGTTTAGATATATTACAAGGAGAATTTAAGGAGGAACACAATGAGTAAAATAGCAAACAAATCAAGTGATGCGGCGAATGTTTCTAGCGAAGATAGAAAAAAGGCTTTAGCGACTGCACTAGCCCAAATTGAGAAAAATTTTGGCAAGGGCAGTGTTATGAAAATGGGCGAAGGTTTGAAGGATTTTAAGGTAGAATTTATCCCTTCTGGCTCGCTTTCTTTAGACGTGGCTTTGGGCATTGGTGGCTATCCACGTGGGCGTATAATCGAAATTTATGGTCCAGAATCCAGCGGAAAAACCACAGTTTGTTTGCATTTGATAGCCGAAGCACAAAAACTGGGCGGCATTGTCGCATTTATTGATGCAGAACACGCTCTTGACCCTGTTTATGCACGCAATGTGGGTGTTAATATCGACGAGCTTTACATAGCACAACCTGATGATGGTGAGCAAGCACTGGATATTGCAGACGAAATGGTACGCTCTGGTGCAATAGATGTTATTGTTATAGACTCTGTTGCGGCTTTGGTACCACGTGCAGAAATCGAAGGTGATATGGGCGATAGCCATATGGGCTTGCACGCAAGACTTATGTCGCAAGCGTTGCGCAAATTGACGGCGCTTGCAAACAAAAACAATTGCATTATATTGTTTACCAACCAATTGCGTGAAAAAATCGGTGCTTTTTCTATGTATGGCACGCCCGAAACTACGACGGGTGGTCGTGCGTTAAAATTCTATGCATCTGTACGTTTAGACATCCGCCGTGTTAGCAAAGGCGAAATTAAACAAGGCGACGACCATTTAGGATTCCGTGCAAAAATAAAGGTTGTTAAAAATAAGGTCGCACCGCCTTTTAAAGTGGCAGAATTTGATATTATGTTTGGTAAAGGGATTGATGCGGGAAGCGATATTATCGACCTTGCCGTGGATGTTGATATTATCAAAAAATCGGGCAGCTGGTTTAGCTATGGCGATTTGCGCCTAGGGCAGGGCAGGGATAAGGCAAATGCCTATTTGCTTGAAAATCCAGAGCTTTTTGCAGAAGTAGAGCAAGCAGTGCGCAAACATTATGGTTTTGGGGATAGTTTGACAAAATTAAATGAAGAACCATTGTCAGAAGTGAGCGAAAAACCCGCAAAAAAAGGTAAAAAGAGCAAAAAAGCCGATGACGATGTTGTGGCAGAAATAAGCCTTGATGATGAAGAAATTGACGAAATTATTAAAGACTTGGGTTTTGAAGGCGACTCTGATGAAGAATAAAGATGATTATAACCGATATAACACAACAAATTAAGAATAAAAAACGCTACTCTGTCTATGTTGACGGCGAATTTGCTTTCGGCATAGATGGGGTAGATTTGTTGTATCACGGGCTAGAAGTTGGGCAAAACATAGATAAAATGCATTATGTGGAGCTTTTAAAACAGCTTGATTATACAAAATGCAGGGATAGTGCAGTACGCATTTTGGCAAGCGGCGCAAAATCTGTGCATATTATGCGGGAAAAGTTGATACAAAAGGAATTTTCGCCCGAAAGCGTTGAAAAAGTTATAAAATTGTTGATACAAAAAGGTTATCTTGACGATGTGGCGTTTGCGAAATCTTTTATAAGCCACAAAACAAAAATCAATAATTATGGCAAGCGGCGTATAGAGCAAGACTTGCGCATTAAAGGCGTAAGCGACACCGATATTAAAGTTGCTTTTTTAAACAAAGACAATCACGAAAGCGAAGTTAATGCCGCAAAACGTGCTTTGGCGAAAAAGTTGCGCAACAAACCCTTTCCGCAAGATATGCAAGAACTGCAAAAGTTAAAAATGTTTATGGCACGGCGTGGGTTTGATTTTGATACGATTGATGATGTGTTGAAGGAGGGGCAAAATGGCGATTGCGGATTTGATTTTTATTGATACTTGCAAGAATATTTTAGAAAATGGTATGTGGGATAAAGGCTTTGATGTGCGTACCGTGTGGGATGACGGCACAAAAGCGCATACTATCAAGCAGTTTGGCATTGTTAATCGTTACGATTTGTCGGTGGAATTTCCGGCTCTAACCTTGCGCCGCCTGCCGTTTAAAAGTTGTATTGACGAAATTTTGTGGATTTTTCAAAAAAAATCTAATCGTGTGGCAGAGCTAAACTCGAAAATATGGGACTCTTGGACATTTGATGATGGCACAATTGGCAAAGCATATGGCTATCAGTTGGGCATAAAACACAAATATAAAGAAGGTGAATTTGACCAAGTAGACCGTGTTTTGTATGAACTAAAAAACAATCCAATGTCCCGACGCATTATAACAAGCACCTATAATTTTGAAGATTTGCACGCAATGGGGTTAAATCCCTGCGCATATTCTATGACATTTAATGTAAAAGATGGCAAACTAAATGCCATTTTAAACCAGCGCAGCCAAGATGTGCTTGCCGCTAATAATTGGAATGTGGCGCAATATTCTATCTTGGTGCATATGTTTGCGCAGACCAGTGGGCTTGATGTTGGAGAGTTTGTTCACGTTATTGCCGATGCTCATATATATGACCGCCACGTAGAAATTATAGAGGAGCTTATCAAAAAAGAACCTCGCCCCGCACCAAAACTAATTATTAACCCAGACATTAAAAATTTTTATGATTTTACTGTGGACGATTTTGTACTAGAAGATTATAAGCCACATCCTTTTAAAGACAAAATTCCTGTGGCGATATAGCCAAAAGAACTTATTGTAAAAAAATGTTTGATAATGCTCTAAAAATATGTTATAATGTCGTATAACAATATTTTAAGGAGGCAAAAGTGTGTTTGAAAAAGGCGAAGCAGTAGTTTATCCAATGCACGGTGCTGGCATTATTGAGGATTTGGAGGAAAAAAATTTTGACGGCATAAGTAAAAACTACTTTGTTTTGCGTATCCCGCTAGGCAATCTTACGGTTTTGTTATGTGAAGAAACTATAGAAAGCTCTAATTTGCGCCATATTTTGCCGCAAAACAAAATTATAAAGATAATGTCAAATGCGACACAAATGCCATCACCATCAAAACCGGATAACTGGAATCAACGATATAAAGACAATATGGAAAAAATTAAAACAGGTGAGCTGTTAAAAACAGTAGAGGTTTATTGCGAATTATACCACAGAGAACGCGAGAAAAGCCTTTCGGGTGCAGAAAAAAAGGTGCTGACAACCGCCAAAAAAATTGTTGTATCTGAAATTATGTTATCCTTTAACATAGATAAGCAAAAAGCTGAAGATATGCTGGAAGGCTTTATGGCGAAATAATATGTATTGGGGCAACCGAAGGTTGCCCCTTTGCAAGCATTACAGATATACCCTTCGCCATTTAGGCGGTACTTATATCATTAAACCCCTCTTACCTAATGCATTTATCGAGCAAACTCGACTGTTGCATTATTGACGTTATTAACATCGCCCGCGTTTCTAATATTTCGGGCATTTCTAACATTTCTAACGCGTGCGTTGTTTCTTACGTCTCTAAGATTATTATTATGCGGCTCTGCCGTTCTCATACCATCAGCCGTGTGTAAATCATTACCATACAAAACACCATCACGGCTTGCATATGGCGTAATCTCATTGTTTTGGCGGTTTTCTAATACTGTGCTACGTATATTGTTCGCCAGTCTATTCGCCGTAGAGCCTTCGTTATTTGCTATTGTGCCGTTAATAGCCGCATCATTAGCTCTTGTAACTTCGTTACCGATGTGCCGACCATTTTGCAAAGCCAAATTCTCTTGACGCAAATAGTGGTTTTGCGTTGTTGTGCGGTCTATACCACGACGTGATGTTGTAGTTGGCATACGGTCACCAATTGGATGGGTGGCACGACGAGCAGTGCGAGTAAAACCTCTATTATAACCACTGCGCACTATACGACCTGTGTTGTGAGTAACACCGTGTCTTGCTACACCATCATTGGTGCGCAAACCTGCGGCATTGTTTGCCAAATGGCTACCGCAACCAGTGGCGGCTAAAGCGGTCAAAACTACAGCCGCACCTGCAATTGCTTTTGTTCTTAATTTCATTTTGTTTTCCCCCTATTTTATATTTAGGAGAATTTAGATTTCGTACAAATGTGCACCTTTGCATCAAATCTAAACCTCCGCAATAATATTTTGGCTTGCGGGGGAAATTAAATACTGATAAGGATTTGGGATTAAAGGAAAATTATTTAGGATGGTGAATTTATGCGCTTTAGCGGAATATTAAATCACATTTCTGCGTTATATGCAGATTTTGGTATTGGCGATTTGGGCAAATCAGCATACGATTTTATCGACTTTTTAAGCGAAGCTAAGCAGACCATTTGGCAGATTTTGCCCATTAATCCAACCAGCTTCGGCGATTCTCCATATCAATGCTTCTCAACCTTTGCGGGCAATCCACTTTTTATCTGCCCAAAAAAACTTGTGGCAATGGATATTTTGTCGCCTGAAAATATTGTGCATAATATTACATTTCCCGACAATATAATAAATTATGCCGATGTTTTCGCTTTAAAAGATAAAATTTTTCGTAAGGCTTATGAAAATTTTGCACCAAATGCCCACTTTTTAGACTTTGCAAGCAAAAATGTCAATTGGCTTGACGATTACGCACTTTTTACTGCGCTAAAAAATTTCTTCATTAAAGAACGCAAATATGCAACTTTGCCAGAAGGCGAAAACGCTGATTATTTCTACGGTGCTGTGTGGAGTACGTGGGAAAAAGGTATTGCACAGCGAGAGCCTGCGGCAATAGCGCACTATAGGGATTTGATTGCGGACGAGATTAATTATCATAAATTTTTACAATATATTTTTTATACGCAATTTGCAGAGCTAAAAGCATATGCAGCAAAAAATGATATTTGCATTATGGGCGATATTCCCATTTTTGTGGCATATGATAGCGCAGATGTTTGGGCAAACCCCGAGCTTTATAAATTAAATAAGAACGGTTTGCCCACGACTGTCGCAGGTGTTCCGCCAGATTATTTTGCTGAAGATGGGCAACTGTGGGGCAATCCTTTGTATGATTGGAAGAAGCACGCCGATGACGGCTATGCTTGGTGGATTAGCCGCATATCGCAAGCCTTAGAATGTTTTGATATTCTGCGCCTTGACCATTTTAGGGGATTTTACTCGTATTGGGAAATTATGTATGGAGCAAAAACAGCGAAAAAAGGCAAATGGCAAGCAGGACCAAAACACGAACTTTTCAATGCAATCTATGATAAACTGGGCGAAATTCCCATTGTTGCAGAAGATTTGGGTATCATTACTCCGCAGGTTACAAAACTGTTAAACGACCTTAACCTGCCCGCAATGCGTGTTTTGCAATTTGGTTTTGATGGTGATGCTGCAAACACGCATTTGCCGCATAATTTTGACACAAATAATCTTGTAGTTTACACAGGTACGCACGATAATGATACAACCGAAGGGTGGTATAAAACCGCCACAGAAAAAACCCGTGACCATTTTCGCCGCTATCTTAACACATCAGGTGAAAATCCTGCGCATTATCTAATACGTACCGCAATGCTATCAACAGCCGATACCGCAATCATTCCAATTCAAGACCTTCTTGCACTGGGCTCTAACCACCGCACAAACACACCCGGTACACTTTCAAGCAACTGGCAGTTTAGATTAAAAAAAGACCAACTACATTCACATCACGCTTCGCATATGGCTTACTTATCCAAGCTATCCAATCGAAACAAACAGTAAAACACAACGAAGCAATCCTTCAACACAAGGATTGCTTCGTATTTGTTTATACATATTAAAATGAACCTAGAGCCACCATATCGTCGTCTACATAATATATGGATATTTCATATCCTTCTTCCCAACCCATTTGGTTCATCAATTCTTTTGATATAGCAATTTTACCCATATCATCAACAGTTGCGATGGTTAGTTTTTGCTTGTCTGATGTGGTCAAAAATAATGACTTGTTCGTAGCAAATAGCTTTATCGTAGACCTTTCGTATAATTTCTTTGTTTCCAATAGCTCTTTTGATAGAGCTATTTTATGCTGTCCATCAATGATATGTTTCCCAAAATTATCCATAAAAAATATCACCTCTTTCAAGATTGTGCCAAGACGTAAAATCTTCTTGACAATTAGACCTGAATGTGATAATCTACACTTAGGTCTTCGGGCTTGGACACTTGTCAGGTGGGTGTTTATTCTGCTAGGAATTTTGCCACCTAGACAAGTGTTTTTGTGTTTAAAATTGCCCTAGGCTTATTGTATATTATCAAATAAACTTTGTCAAGGCTTTTCGCAAAAAAGGTAAAACAAAAATAGGCGACCAATAGCCGCCTATCTCTATCTCTATCTCTATTTCTTTACTGTAAACCATACACAATCGTGGGTATACTCCATTTCGGAGTGTTTTTCAACCAAAGCCAATGGGTTTGTATTATCATAAACTATATGAACAAACGGAGTTTTGTCCTTTTTAACTAATTTTTGAATTAAACGAGCAGAAACCAGCTCGCCAAGTCCTTTGCGGCGATGCGCTTCTTTGGTGTAAAATGGGCCAAGCGAACCATCTTCGTGCATTAAACACCACGAAACCAACTCATCGTCAATACGTATGCAAGATGTATCAAATTCGGCAATATTCCGGCGTATTTGTGCAAAAGATTCTTCGTGTTGATATGGGTAAAACTCGTGCACAATGTCGGCATCTTTGTCATTTAACACATCATCTTCATACTCTAAGCTGTCAATAAATTTAAAAACGCCGCCACCGTTGTATGTATAGACCTTGCAAAGATTTTGTGATGTCGGTACAGTGCCAGAAACGGATATAAAAGCGTCATAGTAGGACTTTGCCACACCCGTGAAAAAGCAATCACCATTAGGCAAATATTCCCAAAACGTCCGCAAAAATTCCTCATCAATGGTGGCAATCATAAAATCAGCGTCATCAGCATAAATTTTTTGTGCTACAATAATACCACGCTCTACATCTCCGCTAAAAGTTAGTATTTCCGCATTTTTATCATATTCTAAATAGCTTAAAATATTTTGGTTAATCAATCCATCACGTTGCAAATACTTTAACACAGCACTATTTTTATGTATTTTTTGTATCATTTGCACATCAACACCTTTGTAAATTAATCAACACTTCATAAACGAAACGGGCGACCAAAGGTCGCCCCTACATATTAGATTAATATTATTCTGCAGGAACATCTTTTGGTTTGCCTAGGTTTATGTTAATGCCTGCCAAACCTTCACGCATTTTTGTATCTGCAATTTTGTTCTGCATTCCCAAATAATCCATAACACCCATATTGCCGCTACGTAATGCGTCAGCGATAGCATTTGGCACTTGCGCCTCCGCTTCCACTACTTTCGAGCGCATTTCCTCTACCTGTGCCTTCATTTCCTGCTCACGTGCAATAGCCGTTGCGCGGCGTTCTTCTGCCTTCGCTTGCGCAATGCGTTTATCCGCCTCGGCTTGGTCGATTTGTAATTGAGAACCTATGTTACGCCCAACATCAATATCTGCAATATCAATAGACAAAATTTCGTAAGCGGTACCGCTGTCAAGCCCTTTGTTAAGAACTGTTTGCGATATTCTATCGGGATTTTCCAAAACCTCTTGATGGCTTTTTGCAGAGCCGATTGTGGTTACGATACCTTCACCAACACGAGCAATAATCGTGTCTTCACCAGCACCACCAACAAGACGGGCGATATTTGCACGTACTGTAACCTTCGCCAAAGCCTTAATTTCTATACCATTTACTGCCATAGCAGAAATCATCGGTGTTTCAATGATTTTTGGCATAACAGACATACGCACAGCCTCAAAAACATCACGGCCCGCAAGGTCAATAGCGGCGGCACGCTCGAAGCTAAGTTCGATATTAGCACGATGTGCGGCAATCAATGCATCCACCACATTATCAACACGTCCACCAGATAACAAATGGCTTTCAAGCTGATTTTGGCTAATGGTCAAACCTGCCTTTGTGCCTTTAATTAGCGGATTAATAACACGATGCGGCTTTACACGGCGCAAGCGCATACCAACAAGCGAAAAAATGCTTACTTTAACGCCCGCCGAAATAGCAGAAATCCACAACCCAAAAGGGATAAAACTGAAAAACAGCCACAAAAGGATGATGACAACAACGGCAATAACAACAACCATCACCAAAAAGCCGTCTACATATAAATCTCCAAGATTCATTACTTACCTCCTATATTGTTTTAATTCTTCTTGATATTCCTCATAACTTGGTAATGTCAAACCTTCCACACTAGCCGCCTTAACTATACATTGGTATGCTTCTTCTACAGTTTCGGCTTTTCCTACAATTTTGGCAAGAAGTGCCAAAATAACTTTGGTTTCGCATACCATAAAATCACCTTTCTAATTTTCAATCAATTTAACAAATACTCTGCGGTTTTGCACGTCAACAACTTTAACACGCTTGTCAACTGGGATAAATTTTGCGTCGGACACAACCTCAACATTAGTTCCGTTAAAATCTACCATACCTTGTGGACGAAGGTCGGTTTTTGTTATACCCTCTTTGCCCAAAAAGTACTCCAAACCGCCTAGTTCAACAGTATCTTCCGCTAATGTCTCATTCAAAATAAACTTGCCGTCCAACTGACGTTTGCGTAAAAATCTAAATAAGCCATAAGTCGAAGGCACAAGCACCGCAATTTTGATTAAGATAATCAACCAGCCAAAGTCGTGGAAAATTGCCGTCATCACAAATGCCGCAATTACACCCAAAATACCAACAATAGCAAGCGGTCCAAAACCTTCAATAAAAATATCAATTATTAGCACAACAAGGGATATTGCAAAAAGCCCCATAGCTATTGCAAACATAATATCGCCCCCTATAATATTATTTTATCATATATACGCATATCTCACAAAAAAGTCTGATGTTTAAAAAATATTTTTTGTTATTTTTTGCGACTATGCATTGTTACTATGTTAGAGCGGTCGGCTTGCAAAGCAGCTCTTGCGGCTTCCACACTGCTTTCCATTTCATCCAAATCCGCATTAACCTTTTTCTGGCAAGGCTCGCAAAAAATGCCTGTCGTTATATCTTCGCCACAAGACTTGCATTTTAGCTCACCACCAACAATCTCAAGACGGCCTTCGCGCAACCAACCCAAAATCTTTTTGGCAGATGCGCCTGTTTCAGCCGCTACATCGGCAATTAATGTTTTTGGGTTTTCACGCAAAAACTCCTTAACACTATTAAACAAGTCCTCATCCGCCTGCATACAATCATTACAAATCGGTTCTCTTATACGTGGGAACAATCTTTTGCATCTTCTACAGTTAGCCATTTCCATAACGCTTCCTCCTTATATTATAAAACCAACAGATTTTTTGACTTTGTGCAAAATAGGGTCACCCATCTCTTTTGCACGTTGAGCATTTTGACGCATTATTTTTTGCAAATAATCTTCATTTTTAATCAGTTCATCATACTTTTTTTGTATGGGGTCTATTATGTTGTCAACAACCGCCTGCCCAACAGTAGTTTTTAATGTGCCATAACCAGCACCAGCAAACTCCGCCACAGCATCATCAATTGTAACACCCGTGGTTACCGCATAAATCTCTAGCAAATTGCTAATACCCGGCTTATTTTCAACATCATAACGAATCTCTGTTTCAGAATCCGTCACAGCCCGCTTAAACTTCTTCATAACAACATCGGGTGCATCTAACAAACTTACCCTATTTGCCTCATCATCCGATTTTGACATCTTCTTTTCAGGGTTAGCCAATGACATAATCCTTGCACCCTCTTTGGCTATAAAAGGCTCCGGCACAATAAAAATATCACCATACACATTATTAAAGCGTGTCGCAATATCCCTTGCAAGCTCCAAATGTTGCTTTTGGTCATCACCAACAGGTACAAGATGTGTGCCAAACAGCAAAATATCAGCCGCCATCAAAACAGGATAATTAAACAACCCAACATTAACATTATCACTATGTTTTGCAGACTTATCTTTATATTGTGTCATACGCCCAAGCTCGCCCATATACGCAAAGCAAGACAAAACCCAAGCAAGCTCCGTATGCCCGTTATAATGCGACTGGACGTATATGATATTCTCGTCAGGGTCAAGCCCTGCGGCAATATAAAGCGCAAGTAAACCAAGGGTGTTTTTGCGTAGCTCGTCTGGGTCTTGCCGCACGGTTATTGCATGCAAATCCACAACACAATACAGGCTATTGTACTGACTTTGCAATGCCCCCCAGTTTTTTATCGCACCCAAATAATTGCCAATTTGCGGCACACTTGTTGGTTGCATTCCTGAAAAAATTGTTTTCTTCATCATATCACCTCGCTTGACAACCGATTATATCATATTTTTTCATTATTGTCAATCCACTAAAAACCAATTTTCTATATTGCGGAAAATATCATTTATCGTTGTCGAAAAATCGCCGTGCAAACGGCTTGTGGTAAAAAGCACGTCACCACGTCGGTTCAGTTCTATAAAAGGCAAATTTTCCTCTACATACTGCCGCAAATCAGCAATAGTCTGCGCAAATTCGCTATAGCTAACAGCAGAGCGCATACGAAATTGAATTGCACCAAATTCAGACGCACTATAACCAAAACTACGTATAAAGTCATAATTAGAAGGGTTATCAAGCGTTACCGTACCAACGGCTAAATCAAAATCAAATTGTGCCAAACGTATTGCAAAAAACTCGGCAGGCAAAATATGCAAAGTCACCGCAACACCCGCATTTACCAAATTTCTATAAAGGCTTTGCGCATTTGCCGTCGCTTGCACATTTTCTTCATTAGCAATAATTGTAAGAGCCAGCGGAACCGACGGCAGAGCAGGGGATAGCTGTCGGTGCAATATTCCCTGCGCATCCCTAGCAAAACCAGCTTGCACAAAGGCTTCCACATCAGGCGCATTTGCTATCGCCTGACGAATTAAAGGCTCTGCAAAAATAGTACGGTTATGGTTAAATGCGATAAAATCAAGGTTTTGCAGAGAAAGATTTGCCGCCAAATTGCGCCCAAGCGAACGATAACGCCCCCAATTGCTGTGGTCGGCAACAAAAACATCAATCAAACCTTGCGAAAATGCGTGGTCAGCATCATTTATATCCCGCAAAACAATGGCGGTTATACGGTCGATATATGGTCGTCCAAGCGGTGCATTATCATTAGCCATTAACTCCAAACGGTTTGCCAAAACATATTCATAAAAACGGAAAGCTCCATTGCCAACAGGGTGCATATTGCGGGCGGCAGTTAAATTTGTCGTAGAAACACCCGTGTAATAATGGGCAGGAATTATTGGAAAATCAAGCAAATACATCATCTGCCACATTGGGGCGGCAAGGTTTATATGCAACATCTTATCACCCGTCGTATTAGTGGATGTTATATGTGCCACATTGGGGCGATAAACCGCCGTAGCGGGCGCATTATGGCGCAATACATTAATTGAAAAAGCAATATCTGACGAAGTTATAGGTGTGCCATCTTCCCAAAAAATCCCATCACGCAATGCTATCGTAAGGCTTTGCCCGCTAGGCGCAAAAACAATACTTTCGATAATGGCTGGGTTAGGCATAGGTAAATTTTCGTCATCAAAAATAACAATAGGCTCAAAAATAAGTCTTAAAACCTGCGCCAAAGCAGGGTCGGAATTAAGCAGTGGGTTAAGCGTTTGCGGCATAGGCATTGCAATATTTAAATGCCCGCCAAACTGCGGTGTAATTGGTGCTTCAACATCTTCGGCATCCGTTGCGGGCGGCGCAGTCGGCATTTCTGCTGTAAAATCCGGCGGATGAAGCGGCGGCAAATTTGACGCTGGATTACAAGCCGTCAGCAAAATTAGTACAAATAGTATTAAAAATATCCCTAGTTTTTCTCTCCAATTCATCCATATCACCATCATTATATATTTCATAATCAATATATTGTTTTAAAATTTTATCGTTCATTTGTCTATCAATGCGGCTTTGCGCCGCTTCTGGGTTTATTGCATCACGTTGTAAAATCCGCTCAACCCTCTTATCAATCGGTGCAAAAACGCCTATAAGCACATCACATTCTTTATGCAACCCAGCTTCAACCAAACCAAAAGCATCAATTGCAAAAATCCGCTCATCACTTCCAGCAATTTTATTTAAAATAATTTCAATAATATAAGGATGAACAATGCCTGACAATACCTTTAGCTTAACTTCATCACCAAAGACAATTTTACCCAATTTACTACGGTCAATCTCACCGAAATCATCCAAGATTTCATTCCCAAAAAACTCAACAATTCGATTAAAAGCAGGGCTTTCGCTATCTTTCAAATATACCTTGTGCCCCAAACGGTCGGCATCAATAATAACCACGCCCAAACCTTCCAAAACACGGCAAACCTCAGTCTTTCCGCTACCACTTCCACCCGTTACGCCAATCACAGTCTTACCACCCATTACACAATCACCCTCTGTAACAACATTCTAACACGATTTTAAATTTATGGCAACCAAAAAATTAGATTTAACTTATTCGACAAAATTAACCAAGAAATAAAAAAAGACCTTGACAAAGCTAGGCAAATGGTATATGATGGTATTGCCAACTCGCTCCGTAAGGAACGGACGGGAATAAGAAAATGCTTGTCGGGTGGTACATCCCTAACAAAGACAGTTCCACCACGACAAGCGCCATTTCCAGTCCGAAGACCTAAGTGTAGATTAACACACTTCAGGTCTATTTGTCAAGCACATTATTCATCAGTCTTAAAAGGCTGATTTTTATTTGCATTTATTGCATATCCTTGACGAGGATTATCTGACACCAACACACCCCGTCATTGCGAGGGACGTTCCTACGAAAACGAGGGTAGAAAACCCCGAAGCAATCCAGCCCAATCTACTCCAAGTTACCTGACAGTCTACACTTACGCCTGCCGACCCACAACTAACCCCTTTACCTTACTTAGCATCAAACCAATTTACCCCAACATTAATATCAATAGTAAGCGGAACATCCATTTCAACGGTGTTCTGCATTTCTTCCATTAAAATCTGTTTCACCACATCAACCTCATCAACCGCCGCTTCTATCAACAATTCATCGTGTATCTGCAATATAAGGCGAGATTTCAAACCCTCATCACGCAAACGGTTATAAACCTTTATCATCGCAATCTTAATAATATCCGCCGCAGAACCCTGCACAGGCATATTCATAGCCGCACGTTCGCCAAAATTACGCATATTAAAATTAGTATGCTTTAGCTCGGGAAGCTCACGACGACGACCCCAAAGCGTTTCGGCATATCCCATATGCTTTGCTTGTGCCACAGCACGCCCCATAAATGCTTTGACGGCAGGGTATCTTGCAAAATAATTTTGAATAAATCCGTCCGCTTCCTTCACACTAACGTTAATATCTTCCGCCAAAGAAAATGCAGAAATACCATATACAATACCAAAATTAACAGCTTTTGCATAACTTCGCATTTGGTCGGTAACATCATCAAAATCTACGTGAAAAACCCTTGCCGCCGTTATGCGGTGTATATCTTGATTTTGCGTAAATGCCGACAAAAATGTTTCATCACCTGATAATTGCGCCAAAATTCGCAATTCTATTTGATTATAGTCTGCATCAATAAAAACAAAGCCATCCGCCGCAACAAAAGCTCGGCGAAGCTCACGACCTAATGCTGTGCGTATAGGAATATTTTGTAAATTAGGGTCATTAGATGATAACCTTCCGGTGGTGGTCAGTGCTTGGTTAAATGTGGTATGGATACGGTCAGTTTCGGGGCATATTGATGCCAAAAGACCGTCAACATAGGTAGACTTTAGCTTGGCATAAGACCGGTATTCAAGGATTTTTGCCGCAATTTCGTGCTCCTGTGCCAGCTTCTGCAAAACCTCCACATTGGTCGAAAAGCCCGTCTTTGTGCGCTTACCTCCACGCAAACCCATATCTTCAAACAAAATAGCCGCCAACTGTTTAGGTGAATTAATATTAAATTCCTTGCCAGCAAGCCCGTGAATCTCGCTTGTTAAGCGGTTTATATCCACATCCAACCTATCACCGTATTCGCGGATAAAGTCCGCATCCATTTCGACACCATAATATTCCATATCCGCCAAAACACCTATTAACGACATTTCTATCTCATTAAACAATTTGTCCATATTTTGGGATTTTATCTGTTCGTTGATTATTGCATACGACCGTAAAATAGCCATTGCGTGTGGATAGTATTGCGATAAATCCACGGTTTCGTCCACTGGTTCGTCAAGCAAAGACAACTGCGTATCGTTTTTTTCTGCGACAATAAGAGTTTCGCCCAAATATTGTAAAGAAAGTTCATTTACCCCATCGCCATCCTTTAAATGCCCAAGCAAATAACCGCCAATAAGTCCATCAAACAGTAGGTTATTTAGCTGTATGTTTTTTGAGCGAAGCAGTCGGATGTCCTTTTTAACGTCAAACCCAATTTTTGGCACATCGCTTTCAAAAAAATCCTTTATTTCACCATCAGAAAGCGCAATAACATAATCATTTTGCGCAAGAACCACTCCAACACCGTCTATAAGAAAATAAGCGCAAGGTATTGATTTATCAAGGTTATCGTAGGTTTTAACATTGCTTGATTGGTCGCTTATCTTGCTTGGGGATTTGAAATCTGTATCAAACTTCTTCAACAAAGACCGTAGTTCCAACCGCCGAAACTCATCAAATACAGCCAGTGTAAGCATATCGCCCATCAACAAGCTATCAAGAGAAACGTCAACATCTGCGTCGATAACAATTGTTGCCAATTCTTTTGAAAGCCTAGCTATATCCGCTTGTTCTACAAGATTTTTCATTACGGCAGATTTGCCACTTGCCGCCGCAACAATGGCATTTTCAAGCGTTTTATGCTCTTGAATTAGTTTTAATGCTGTTTTTTCACCGATGCCTGCCACGCCTGGGATATTATCAGACGCATCTCCCATCAACGCCTTTGCATCAATATATTCTGTGGGTGTTATACCCATTTTTTCAATAAAATCGCTTGCAAAATAATCTTCGGTGGTGGTTTGTCCTTGTTTTGTTTTTGGGATACGGATTTTAATACGGTTTGTGGCTATTTGCAATAAATCTCGGTCGCCTGTTACGATAGTTGTCAAAAAACCCTCGGTTTCTGCACGTACAGCGATTGTAGCCATTACGTCATCTGCCTCAAAACCTTCTAAACCTACAACGGAAATATTCATCATAGCAAGCAAATCTTTTAAAATGGGGATTTGCGTACGAAGCTCGGAGGGAAAAGGCTTGCGGGTTGCCTTATATTCGCTGAAACGCTTGTGACGGAAGGTGGGTGCGGGAAGGTCGAAAACTACAGCAATGTGGGTTGCCGCTTCTTCCTCCAGCAGTTTGAAATATATATTTAAAAAGCCCAACACGGCATTGGTTGGCACGCCAGCCTTTGTTGTAAGCGGCGGCAATGCATAAAACGCCCTGTTAATCAAAGACATTCCATCTAAAAGCATTAATTTTTTCACATAATCACTCCAATCATTTCCCATTGTATCACATTCTTAATATATTTGCCATTATTTTTGCGAAAAAAGATTGTATATTTTTTATCGGTGTGCTATAATGGGTTGTATAGCGGTTTGCGCTTTAACTTGTTTGGTCTTACAAGTTAAAGCGGTATAATTGAAAATTTTGAGAGGGTGAAAGCGTATTACTACTTTTAACGACATTTTCGATTTGGCAAGAAAAAGGGAAAATACAACCGTTGCGGTTGCGGCGGCGGCTTCTGGTTATGTAATGAAGGCGGCGGCGGAAGCTGTGCGTCTTGGCATAGCAAAGATGATATTGGTTGGCGATGCCGCTAGAATGCAAGAGATTGCGACGGCAGATGGTTTGGACTTGGCTGTTTTTGAAATTGTGGACGAGCCAGATAATTATGCCGCTTGCCGAAAAGCCGTTTCGCTGGTGGTTGAAGGAAAAGCTACCGCTTTGATGAAGGGCGATGTGGACACATCCAGCATTATGCGTGCGGCATTAGACCGTGAAAACGGTATGCGTGATGGTAAGAAATTAAGCCATATTGCAGCTTTTGAGCCGCCGCATTATCACAAATTGCTTTTTGTTTCGGACTGCGCTATAAATATTGCACCCGATAATGACACTAAAATTGAAATTATTGAAAATTGTGTTAATGCGCTACATCATATTGGTATTGATGTTCCAAAGGTGGCATTGCTTGCCGCCAAGGAAGTTGTGGATGAAAAAATGCCGATAACTGCAACGTGGGCAGGCTTAGTAACCTTGCATAATTCAAGCGACCGTATGAATGGCTGTATCGTTGACGGACCTTTTGCGCTTGATAATGCCGTAAGCAAAGAAGCCTGCGAGATAAAGGGTATTAACAGCCCTGTCGGCGGTGATGCGGATATTCTTATTGTGCCTGATATTGAAGCGGGCAATATACTTTACAAATCGCTTTCCTTCCTTACTAAAGCAAAAAACGGCGGTGTTGTTGTTGGCGCAAAACGCCCGATAATTTTAACATCACGTGCAGATACCGCCGAAAGTAAGTTGATTAGCATTGCATTGTCAGTATTATTTTAGGAGGCAACAAATGAAAATTTTGATTGTTAATCCCGGCTCTACATCCACAAAAATGGGGCTTTATGAAGACGGAAAGCTAACTTTTGATAAAACGCTTCGTCATACAGTTGAAGAACTTGCACCTTTTGCCAAGGTCGGCGACCAATATGATTTTAGAATGAATGTTATTTTAAGCGAACTTTCTGCACAAGGCATTATGATGGATGATTTGGCGGCTGTTGTTGGTATGGGCGGACTTTTAGCACCCCTTGCGGGCGGCACTTATATTGTTAATGATGTTATGCGCAAAGATTTGTCTACAGGCAAATATGGTGAACACGCCAGTAATCTTGGCGGACTTATTGCTCGTGCTATTGCAGATAAAACCGATATTCCTTCCTATATAGTAGACCCTGTTGTTGTTGACGAAATGATAGAGATTTCACGCATATCTGGTCATCCTGCTATAGAGCGCAAGTCTATTTTTCACGCCCTTAACCAAAAAGCAATTGCCCGTAAATATTGCGTAGAGCAAGGTAAAAAATACGACGAGGTAAGCGTGATTGTTGTGCATATGGGCGGCGGCATATCTTGCTCGTTACACGTAAATGGGCGTGCTATTGATACTAATAACGCCCTTGACGGTGACGGACCTTTTACGCCAGAGCGTAGCGGCAGTTTGCCTGTTGGAGATTTGGCGGTGCTGTGCTTTAGCGGCAAAGTAACCCACGACGAAGTAAAGAAGATGATAACGGGCAAGGGTGGAGTTAGTGCATATATGGGCACAAATTCTATGATGGATTTGGAACGTGATGCACTTGCAGGTGATGAAAAATCTAAGTTGATTATGGATGCTATGGCATTGCAGATTTCTAAAGATATAGCGCAAATGGCGGCTTCTGCGGCAGGCAAGGTTGAGGCTGTATTGCTAACGGGCGGTATTGCCCACGGCAAGCCCATTACTGATGAAATAACACGTCGCATTGGCTTTATTGCTCCTGTGCATATTTATGCGGGCGAGGATGAGCTTACTGCGCTGGCTGAGGGTGCCGAGCGTGTGTTAAAAGGTGAGGAAGAGGCGAAAATATATAAAGGGTGATTGCTTTATGGAGAAAAAGGTAATGAGCAAGAAAAATGCGACAATCGGGCTTATAATCAGCATTGCAGTGATTGTTGCCGTAAGCATTGCGTCGGCGGTTATTGCGGTTGACTTTGTGCGTGATGTGATTATTGCACCTGATAGGGCGATTGTGCAAAGCGGCGATATTGTTGTGGTGGATGAGAGCCGTTTGCATCGCATTTTTGTGGAAGCGGAACGTTTGCCGCCGATAGGTCGCCACGATTTTACACTTACAAATACTGTTAATGGCAATGTTTTTCATAGCCGTCCTGTGTCAGGTCTTTCTTCTTTTAACTACAATAATCTTGTAGATATAGGCGAAGATGGTACAAGACGTTTTGTTTCGGGAACAGCTGTGGCAGATATTAATTTAGAACCCGGCACATATGTTATAGAATTTGCGCCGTTGCCATTTGGTGTTGATATTGTGTGGGATTATAATATCTTTGGTGATATTATGGGTACGACCACATCTTTTGTTGTGTGGGTGTCGGTTTTATCGGCATTATCAACAATTGCGCTGGCGGGTATAATTGTATTTGCTATAAAGATGGCGCAGGCCAAAAAACACGAAAGAAGTGTATAAGCGAAGCAAAAACGCCAGCTGACCAAAAAGCAATTGCAGATATTGTTGTTTATTTATTCGGCAATTTTTCGTTTTGTCGGTTGCGTTGTCTTTTCGCATAATGCACACAACCTGGATGATGGTTTTTGGGCTTGGCGGGTTAATGTTTGCGGTAGCTTTTACTGTTAATGCCGTTAATCTACCAAACGCAAAGAAACAAGAAAAGTATGAACAGTGGTATTTATCAAATTATGGAAACAATAATATCTCTTAGGAGGAATTTTTATGGATAAGTTTGGTTATATGGAAAAGTATGGTTTTGAGCAATTGTGTTTCTTTCAAGACAAGTCTACGGGTTTGAAGGCTATCACGGCTATACATAACACCGTGCTTGGTCCTGCTTTGGGCGGTAGCCGTTTTTGGGCTTATGCTGACGAAGAAGAAGCAGTTGAGGATGCTTTGCGCTTGGCACGTGGTATGACTTATAAGTCTGCACTTGCTGGCTTGCCGCTTGGCGGCGGTAAGTCTGTTATTATAGGCAACCCTGCAGAATTGCGCAAAGACCCTATTAAACGTGAAGCGTTTTGGCGTGCTTTTGGGCGTTATTTGGAAGGGTTAAGCGGCAGATACATAACCGCAGAAGATGTGGGAACAACTACGCAGGATATGGTTTTTGTTAATATGGAAACCGCTAATGTTGTAGGTTTGCCAGGCAGAAGCGGCGACCCATCGCCATATACAGCTTTGGGCGTGTTTAAGTCCATTATTGCTTGCGTTTTGCACGTTTATGGTACTGAAGATTTGACAGGCAAGGTTGTTGCGGTACAAGGCTTGGGTAACGTAGGCTATCATTTGTGTAAAAATTTGCACGGAGCTGGTGCAAAACTTATTGTTACCGACATCAACCAAGAAAGCATCGACCGTGTTGTAAACGAGTTTGGTGCAACTGTTGTTGGTCCTGATGATATTTATGGCGTGGAAGCTGATATTTATGCGCCTTGTGCACTAGGTGCTACTATCAATGACCAAACAATTCCACAGCTTAAAGTGAAAATTGTTTGCGGCGGTGCTAACAATGTGTTGCGTGACCCTGCCGTACACGGCAAAGCGTTGCAAGACCGTGGTATTATCTATGCAGTAGACTACTTGGCTAATGCCGGCGGTGTTATTAACGTTTCTTACGAATCTGCTGAAGGTGGATACAACGAAGAAGCTGTATTGCGTGATATTGACCGCATTAAATGGCGTATGTATGATATTTTAAATATGGCAAAAGAAACAGGAAAATTGACTTATCAAATTGCGGACGAACTTGCAGAGCAACGCATTGAAGCTGTTCGCACTATTAAATCTATTTACACAGGCAAAAAACAATAATGACACGAATTGTAACAGGCTACTATGGTAGCGGGAAAACTGAATTTTGTGTTAATTTAGCATTAGATTTGGCAAATGACACGGGGCGTAAAAGCCCCGTGGTCATCGCCGATTTGGATATTATTAACCCATATTTTAGAAGCCGTGAGGCAGCGGATAGACTGGCAGATAGCGGCGTTGTTGTTATGGGCGACCATTTGGATAATAACACGGGGCAAGATTTGCCCGCATTATCCACGGCTTTTGTATCAAAAATCCGCAAAGGTGAAGATGTAATTATCGACCTTGGCGGCGGCGAATTAGGCTCACGTGTTATTTCTGCTTTCCGTGATGCCGTTGTTGCTATGCCGTATGATTTTTTATGTGTGCTTAACCCTTTTCGCCCTGATACAAATAATGCTGAAAAAATGGCAGATTTTGTTCATATGATAGGTCGCACAACGGGCATTAGTGTAACAGGCGTTGTTAATAACGGGCATATGTTGCACGATACAACGGTCGGACATATTTTATACTCGCAGGAAATTGTAGGAGTTGCCGCCGAAATGTTGAAATTGCCGATAAAATACACGCTATTGCGAAACGACCTTTACGGACAAATCGGCAAACAATTAATTTCCGAAAATATTTTAACATTTGATAAATTGCAAATGCGCCAAAGTTGGCAATAAATAATTTTGAAGGGGGAGCAATAGTGGTACTAACATTTAATGATGATTTGTGCAAAGGCTGTGATTTGTGCGTGGATGTTTGCCCAAAGAAGATTTTGCGGTTGGATGACACAAGGGTTAATGCTAAGGGGTATAATCCCATTATTTGTACAAATATGGATGATTGTGTGGCTTGTGGCATTTGTGCTATGATATGCCCAGATTCTGTTATAAAGGTGGTGCGAGAAAGTTGAAGATTTTAATGAAAGGCAATGAGGCAATTTGTGATGCCGCTATAAAGGCGGGTTGCCGTGCTTTTTTTGGTTATCCGATAACGCCGCAAAACGAGATTCCAGAATATATGGCGGCTAAATTGGCTGATAGCGGAGGTGTCTTTGTACAGGCGGAATCCGAGGTTGCCGCAATTAATATGGTATATGGTGCGGCGGCGGCTGGTGTTAGGGTTATGACATCATCAAGCTCGCCCGGCATTGCATTAAAACAAGAAGGCGTTTCTTATTTGGTTGGTGCGGATTTGCCTTGTGTTATTGTGTCCGTTTCGCGTTCTGGTCCTGGTTTGGGCGGAATACTTCCTGCGCAAAGCGATTATTTTCAAGCAACACGTGGGGGCGGTAACGGCGACTATTATCTACCAGTTTACGCACCGTTTTCCATACAAGAAGCGATGAATTTGGTTGTAAAAGCCTTTGATGTTGCGGACGAATACCGCACGCCTGTTATGGTTTTGCTTGACGGTATGCTGGGGCAGATGATGGAACCCTGTATGTTGCCAGAAATTAAAGCATCGAACTACGACAATAGCTGGGCGGCAAACGGCAATAGCGGCAAACGCCCACGTAACACAATAACAAGCCTTAACCTTAAAGGCGAAGGGCTTGAAGCGATGAATATACGCCGCTTTAAAACATATGACACTATTAAAGAAAAAGAAATAATGGTTGACAACCGTGTACAAGATGGTGATGAAGTTGCGATTGTGGCATATGGCACGCCTGCACGCATTGCGCTAAATGCGATAGAAATGCTGAAAGAACAGGGCATTAAGGCGGGATTGGTACGACCTGTAACGCTATGGCCTTTCCCATACGACACTTTCCAAAATTTGACATCAAGCGTCAAGCGTGTTGTTGTTTGCGAACTTTCTATGGGGCAAATGATAGATGATGTTAAAATTGGGCTTGCTGGCAAGTTGCCTGTAAGTTTTTACGGACGTACAGGCGGTATGATTTTTGAGCCAGAGGAGGTTGCGGCATATGTCAAAAGTTGTATATGAAAAATCCCGTGGGCTGACAGATAATCCTTTGTCATATTGCCCGGGTTGTGCGCATGGTATTATACACAAGATTGTGGCGGATACGCTGACATCTTTAGATGTGCTAGAGCGTACAATTGCTATTGCCCCCGTTGGTTGCTCTGTTATGGCTTATGAGTTTTATAATTGCGACGGCATACAGGCGGGGCACGGTCGTGCGCCTGCTGTTGCGACGGGCGTTAAGCGTACTAATCCTGATAAAATCGTCTTTACATACCAAGGCGACGGCGATTTGGCGGCTATTGGTGCGGCAGAGATTGTTCACGCCGCCCATCGTGGTGAAAATATTACGGTGATATTTGTAAACAACGCCATTTATGGTATGACGGGCGGACAAATGGCACCTACCACGCTTATTGATATGAAAACATCAACAAGCCCTAAAGGCCGTGCGGAAGCTGGCACAGGCAAGCCGCTTTTGGTTAGCGAGATGTTGGCGCAAATCCCTTCTGTTGCTTATATCGAAAGGGTTTCTATCCACGATGTACCTAATATCAATAAAACAAAAAAAGCTGTTAAAAAGGCTTTCCAAAACCAAATTGACGGTAAAGGCTTTTCTATGGTCGAAATTTTGTCAACCTGCCCTATTGGTTGGAACAAAACGCCTTCTGCTTCGCTTAAATTTATCGAAACTAATATGGTACCTTATTTTCCTTTGGGAGTATTTGCGGATAGCCCTGCAAAGGAGGTGGCAGAATAATGGCGACAAAGATTATTTTTTCAGGCTTTGGCGGACAAGGTGTGCTAACGCTTGGGCAATTGGTTGCTGATATTGCCCTTAATCAAGGCAAAGAGGTAACGTGGATGCCTTCATATGGCGCAGAAATGCGTGGCGGCACGGCAAACTGTTCTGTCATTATCTCTGACAGCGTTATTGGTAGCCCAATTGTGCTTAATAACATCGATATTTTGCTTGCGATGAACATACCGTCTGTAACAAAATTTTTCGACAAAATTAAGCCAAACGGAAATGCCTTTATCAATAGCTCTATCGTAACACCAAACTATATGCCAACCAGCGAAAGTGTTAATATTACAGCAATAGACGCATCGGCAATTGCCCAAAAAGCAAATAATGCCCGTGGTGCCAATATGGTTATGCTTACAGGCTTTTTAAAACAAACAAATTTATTTACTATTGATGAAATAGAAGCTGCACTGCAACGCCGCTTTAAAGCCAAGCCTGAGCTTGTTAGACCCAATATGGATGCGATAAAATTAGGGCTAGAATAAGGAAGATAACTAAAAAAGGTTTTGGATAATATACCAAAACCTTTTGTTTTTCTTGACACAGGCTGTTTGTTATGGTATTATTATGAAAAATGAGGGCAAGTGAGGGTTTGTATGGATAAATTAGATATGATGACGGCTTTGCTAGAGCATCAGGTTTCAATGTCTGCGGATTTAATTGCGAAGTTTACCAGCACCGAGGCTAAAATAGAACGGATTGAGCAGGGTTTTGCAACAGCAATTTCAGAACTTGTTGGTATGCGTACCGAATTAAGAGCGGCACAGGTTGAAATAAACACAATTAAGACAGAATTGCGTGCGGTTGCCACTGATAATCAGATGGTTAAAAATGATATGCGAGTTACAAAAGCGGAAATGCAAATGGTTAAAAATGCTTCAGAGCCAATTCAGGCAGACCTACAGGCTTTAAGGGGAGAATTGCGTACTTTACAAGCAGATATTAAACTAATTTCAAAGAATATGCCGAAATAAATTGCTTAAAATAGCGGTCTTTTGGGTCGTTATTTTACAAAGGGGGATTTGTATATGGACTGGGAGGGCATACGCTTACAGGTTTTAGAGCTACCCTACCTTAGGCATAAAGCGGCACAGATTAATGCACGGGTTTTAGAATTGCACAAAAAGGTTGACGAGCTTTTGCGTGCTTATGAAAAAGAGAAAAAGGATGTAGACCGCTTGGTTGGTGAATCTTTTTCATCATTTATTTTTCGGCTAATTGGGCGTTACGAGGATAAGTTGGATAAGGAGCAAAGAGAAGAAATTGAAGCGAAATTGGCTTATGACAAGGCTGTCAGCGAGCTTGCGCATTATGAAGCAGAACATAAAGAGCTACACGGGCGAGTTTCTACCATACAAGCGGACGAAGCGGCTTTTAAAAAAGAGATTGAAAGAAGGCGAAAGATTGTAGCGCAAGCTGATATTGCCAAATATACCTCTATTGAAGCCGAATATGCCGAGATTGTAGCAAGGCGTATAGAGGTTATGGATGCAAGCAATATTGCAAAGCGCGCTATGGATGCCGCCAAAATAGCCACAAGGTTTTTTGAAAAAGCTAGAGGATGGGCAACCTTTGATGTATGGACAAGGGGAGGGTTGCTTACCCACGTTGCAAAATATGATAATATTGATAATGCCGAGGCGGCTTTTAATGATATGTCGAATAATCTAAGCCGCTTGCGTAACGAACTTAAAGATATTCACGGTTTAAAAATTAGCCATATTTTGGACAGAGAGCAAATATCATCCTGTCAACGTGCGGTAGATTTTTGGTTTGATAATATATTTACAAATTTATCGGTCCGTGGTAAAATCGTAAATAATGCCGAGATTGTAACTTCTGCTATGAAATCTATAGAAGAAGTACAAAAAGTGCTTGACGCAAGGCTTGCAGAGCTTGAAAAAGAATATGATGACAACAGACAAAAGGAAAAGAAGTTTTTGATAGGTAAAAACATATGAAGAAAAAAGAGCGGATAAATGCCATTTTGGCGGCATTGGATGAAAAATATCCATTTGAGGATAAATGTTATTTAAATTACAAAAAGCCGCACGAGCTATTGATTGCAACAATTTTATCAGCACAATGCACTGACGACCGTGTTAATATCGTTACCAAAGATTTGTTTGTAAAATACCCTACGCTTGAGGCGTTTGCGGCGGCTTCGCTTGCCGAAATGGAAGAAGATGTGCGCTCTACAGGATTTTATCGCAATAAGGCGAAAAATATTATTACGGCGGCACAGCAAATATTGCAGAAGCACGGCGGAGAGTTACCATCAAGCATTGAGGAGCTAACAGAGCTTGCGGGTGTTGGGCGCAAGACGGCAAATGTGGTGCGTTGCCATATTTTTGGTTTGCCTAGCGTGGTTGTAGATACACACGTAAAGCGGATTTCGGGTCGGCTGGGACTAACCAAAAATACCGACCCCGTTAAGATTGAATTTGATTTGATGAAAGTATTGCCAAAAAGCCATTGGATAAGATATAATCATCAAATAATTGCCTTTGGACGTGAGATTTGCAAGGCACCAAAGGCAAAATGCGAAAATTGCTTCATACCACAATTATGCTCTGCTTTGGAGGCTAAAAATGGATAATATACACTTTGGTATGCCGACGCTAATTGAGCTAAATAACATAAATGAATGTGTTGACGTTTGCCTAGAATTAGGGCTTGATTTTTTTGGAATAAAATGGTATGATGTTCAAAAATAATTTAGGAGTGATTTTTTGGGAGCAGATATAATTTTTCCTAATATCGGGATACGAATTAATAATCTTGACCCCGTGGCGTTTTCGCCTTTTGGGCTTGATATTTATTGGTATGCCATATTTGTTGTGGTTGGTATAATTGCGGGTTACTACTTCGGCGGCGTTTTTGCGCCGAAAAAAACCGGACAAGACCCTGATGTCTATACATCTTTGGCTATATGGGTTATTCCTTTGGCAATTCTCGGCGGACGCATTTTTTATTTGCTGTTTACTCCTTGGCCAGCGGACGCTGGGTTTTTCCATATCTTTAATATACGTGCTGGCGGCATTGGTATTTGGGGTGTTATTATTACGGCGGTTATTGTTTGCGCAGTTTTTTGCCGCTTGCGCAAAATATCGTTCTTAAATTTGATGGATACCGCCATTGTCGGGCTTATTATCGGGCACGTTATCGGGCGTTTTGGTAACTTTACTAACCGTGAGGCTTTTGGTGGATACGCTTCAGATGGCGCACCTTTTGCTATGCAATTGCGCTTTTTTGCAGAAGATGGCACGCGCCTTGTGCGTAGCCCCGTTTCTGACGAACTTTTTGCACAGGCGCATCGTGTTATCAACGAAGTTTCGTATATACAGGTGCATCCAGTGTTTTTTTACGAAGCGGCTATAAACCTTGTGTTATTTGTATTTTTGAACCTTTATCGCAAACATAAAAAGTTTAATGGCGAACTTATTGCGATGTATTTTGTTTCATATGGCATAACACGTTTTATATTAGAATTTATGCGTACAGACGCATTAATGATAGGCTCTAGCAATGTTGCCGTGGCGCATATTTTGTCGGCGACAGCGGCAATTGGCGGCATTGCCTTCTTGCTTTACGGTCATATAACAGTAAATAAAAAGAAGCTACAAACAGCAAAAAGAAAATAGAAATACTATCCAAATAGAAATAGAGGTGCGCCAATGGTAAATTAATCCAAATTACAACTATAAAAGTTATTAAAACCCAATAACTGTAGGGTTTGTTTTGTGTTGGAATTGGATTAATAAGCATAAGGTTGCATTGTGCCTTTGTTTGTGTTACCTTTTATCCTTTTCCGCACATAGAAAAGGATTTTTTATTTTTAGGAGGAAAACATTATGCATAAAAAGAAATTAAATACACAATATGCCGCAGAGGCTTTAAATGTATGGCGGATAGCATTTGCAGGTGATGAAGAATTTGATACAGATTTTAGTATGAAATTTTTTAATCAAGAAAACCTGTGGGAATGGTCTAATTGTTGGTTAGATGGCGACAAGCTGGTGTCTACATACTTTAGTGTGGACGTTGATTTGCTTGTTAGGCAAAGGCAGCTTACGGGGCGGTATGTTGATGGTTTGGCAACCTTGCCCGAATATCAAAAGAGGGGATTGATTACCAAATGTATGGTGGATGATATTGCATTTTGCTATAAAAATGGCATTGACCTAATGTTGACCGACCCATCACGTGATTCTTTCTATAGACAAGTTGGGTTTGAATACGCCATTGATAAGTATGAAGCCGTTGTAAATTGCAACTTCTTTAAACCAAGTGGCGCAGAAGATGGATATACTGTTAAAAAGGACATTTTGGCAAGCGAAAATTTGCAAAAGGATTATAAAGTGATAAATGATTGGTTGTGGGAAAATTCGCGATACAATGAAATGAAGTGGCCGTCAAGCCACGAAGATATTAAATTTGTGCGGGATGATGTGTTTATTGCGGTTGCATATGATGAAGCCAGCAAGCCGCAGGGATATATGCTGTACGAATTAGATGACAACAATATGTTTATAATATCCATACGCTTTATTTGCCTTAAGGCTTTAAACGCACTTAAAAATCACATTGTTGCAATGCCTGATTTAAAGTATTGCAAATTTTTAAGCATACCGCAAGATTTTCCGATGGAATTTATTGTTAAAGAGATGGCTAGACCAGAGGAGGCAATTGTTGTAAGGCGACGCAACACAAGAATGCAAGGGTAATAAATTTTTCCGCATTGTTTGAAAAAATGATTTACGCACCGCCAACAGAACCTTTTGTGATGCAGATTATCGACCCAATATTGCCGCAAAATGACGGTTTTTTTAATATTTTGCCTGAAAACAAAGTTATACGGCTTGACGACCAACCTGACGGCGCATTTGTAACAATGAAAATTACAGATGTTGCCCCGTTGCTGTGCGGTATGACATCGGCGGAAGAATTGTATTATGGCGGCAGGATTTGTATTTTTGGGTCTGAAGCCATTTTTCAATCAAGATACGATTCGCCTGATATAGTGAAGGTATTAAATGATATGTTCCCAAAAACAATAACCTTTAATGCCGAAGAATATCTTACACCTTAAGTATAATTTTATTTTGATTTGCTGATAATATTTATAAATATATCTGCAAAAGGATGTGATGACTTGGGTAAATTTACCAGTGGATTAATTGCGGGTTCGGCGCTAGGTGCTGTGGGGCTTGCTATAGCTATGAGCGACAAACGCACACGCAGACGTATGTTGCGTGATGGCAGAAAAGCAGTGGCGAAGGCAAATAGTTTTTTAAGAATGTGAAAGTATAAGCAAAAGATAAGGGCAAAGGAGAGAGAAAAATGTCTAAAAAAACAACAGGACAAACGAATGATATTGATAGTAACGCCGAAAATGCCGTAACGAACGATACGGGCGGCAAGAAAAAGAAGGCGAAGAAGGTTTATTAATTAAAGATTAGCATAAAGCCCGAAGCAGTCGTGGTTGTCGAAGTTTGTCAACTGGGTTGCTTCGGGCTTTATGTGTATCGCCTTATGCATTTAGTAGCCCTCGCAATGATGGGACGTGGTTAATGAGCTTGCGTTTTTAGGTGGGTTGTGGTATAATACTTTATTATATTTTCGGAGGTGTGTTATGCATACAACTATTAAGAATGACAGGCAGTGGTGGATAGTTCTTTTATTAAGTATGGTAACCTGTAGCATTTACGGTATTTGGTGGTTTTGGAAGGTGGGCGAGGATGTAAATGCGATAATTGGCGGACGTGATGGCGAGCGTACTATTAATTATGTATTAATGTGGTTTTTGGGGATTTTGACATTTGGTATATCAACCATTGTTTGGTTTCATTTAACTACAAAGCGCATAGAAGGCGAGCTTGCACATCGTGGTTTTAGCACAGGCGAATTTAATGTAAGTACATATTGGAAATTTAGCGGCATACCGTCTATTGTGCTACAAATAATAAGCATTGGATATTTAGTTTACTATTTTATTGCAATATTGCCTGGAATTTTTTCAGACCCATTATTTCTCCTATTTAACACAAATTACCTGCTAGGCTCTATGTTATTCAATTTGGCAACAATTGGTATTAGCGTTTTATACTATATTTATATACATAGATTATGTGTTGCGATGAATAGATTAGCGGATGATTACAATCATAAAAGATGAGATTGTTTGTTAGTTAAAAGTGTGGTATAATATAGAGTGGATATTTATTATTAGGGAGTGGAAGATTTTATGAAAAGGATAATAAAGTTTTTTATTGCGGCAGTTTTTGCTGTTATGTTGGCGGTTATGCCTGCGGTTGTTTATGGCGCAGTGCTTGGCGATGTACTGCATACTAATGTGCGAGTAACCATTAACAGTGTACCCATAATGGGTTACAACATTGACGGTGAAACCTTTGTGGTGGCAGAAGATTTAGCGGCTTACAGCTTTGAAGTGCATTGGGATGCAGAACATAACCGTTTGAGCCTACAACGTGCTCCTTCTAGTGCGTTTCCGCAGGATGTACCTTTAAATACCGAACCTTCGGGTACGGTTGCATTTAATTTTTTTTACACTGATATTGCAACATATGTTGAAGGCGACCGTGTGCTTGGCTTTAATATTGACGGGCGTACTGTAGTACAAATTGATGAAATTGCAAGGCTAACAGGGTCTAGGATTGTATGGCGTCCTGAACAGAGTTTGTTGGCGGTTGCTTTGTCGCCATTGCAGAACATTGACGACCACAGACCGCCTGTTACACCAATAGAATATGGTTTGTTTAATGCGATAAATGCACAAAGGGTTGCCGCTGGGCTTAATTCGCTTTATTGGGATGGTGCGTTGGCAAATATCGTACAAAGACGCTTTGCAAATGAAAGACCTGTTTATACAGATAATTTGGCGGTTGGTATTTATTTTTCACGCATAAGTCATAACTTTATGACGACAGATTTTTTTATGTCTACTTTTATGGATATAGAGGCTGACCGTGTGCAAATTCTTAACCCAGATGTAACACGTATGGGCATTGGATATTTGCAACATCCGCACCCTACGCAGGATGGCTATGTGGTGCATATTGGTATATTTTTTGCAACACCTTATGAGATACCTACCAATGCAAATCCGTTTGATATAAACAATATGGTTGATGCGGGCGGTATGCCTATGTCGCAAATTATATTGCCAAACAGACGGGCAACCGATAACGAAAGAGAAGCGTGGATTGCAGAATATAGGGCAATGGGCGGTGCATCTGCTTTTGAAATGGAAGTTATACGGCTTATTAATATAGAACGTGTGGCATTGGGGCTTGCTTATTTACAAGTGGATGACACATTGATGATGTCGGGCAGATATTATACACAAATACAATCAAATTTAGATACAATGAACGGGCATAACCAAGGACCATATGCCGATGACCCGACGGCGGGACACGGTGCATCTTTTAATGTTGCGACGGCTTTTGGTGCAAATATGCTTTGGGAAGGCGGAAATGCGTTTGCAGGACCGCAAACACCGGAGGATGTAGTGCGGGGTTGGATGGATTCGCCAGGACATCGTGCATATATTACTTCGCCAGAACATCGTTTTATTGGTTTTGGTACGACATTGGGCGGCAGATGGGGCGTTTTTCATTATATGTTTGCAAGCAATAACCCATCAAATCCACAATAGGTAAGGAGAGGTTTTTATGAAACGGATATTTAAATTTTTGGTTTTAATTAGCCTTATCGTCGTGGCTTTTGGTACGGCTGTACTTGCGGATAGTTCTGTGGGTGTTGCAGGCTATGTTTTGCATACTGATATACGTGTAACCATTGATGGTGTGCCTATTATGGGATACAATATTGATGGAAATACATATGTTGTAGCAGAAGATTTGGTGTATTATGGTATTGATGTGGCTTGGGATGGTGCAACTGGTGTTTTGACGATTAATACTTCAAACGGTGTATTTGCTGGTAATGTGCCTATTGTGCCGCAAAATATACAGCCGTCCGGCACGGTTGCTTTTTCCTATTATCATACAAATATATTGACCTATATAAATGGCAGATTGGTGCAGAGTTTTAATATTGACGGTCGGACTGTTATTAGTATTGATGAGCTTGTGTTGCGTTTGGGTAGCGACCTTGTATGGCATCCTGACCAAAGCCTGCTTGCGGCGGTGATTTGGGGCGATACTGCACGGGATGAAATTTTTAGTACCGAATTATTTAATTTAGTAAATATTTTTCGTGCCGAAAATGGGCTTGCTACGCTTATTTGGCACGATGGGTTGACTAATGTTGCTGTCTTGCACCTTAACGATATTGAGCAAAATAATTTGACTATTGGCAATACAGGCAGTGGCGGAGAAAATATGGCACAGCGCATTACCCGTCTTGGGTATAATGTGGCATTGCCTAACGGTTTTACCGCAACGGCAAACCAAGCAACACCACAGGCTATGTTTGACTGGATAATATCTAATAACAATAGACGCAATATATTGCTTAATGAACAAGCTGATTTTATTGGTTTTGCAAGGGCTGGGCATACCCTTTCATCTGGTGCTGCGACATATAGAATTAATTTGATGGTTGGGGCAGAGCCTATAAGCAACGACCAACACACCTTTGAACAAGCGATTTTTGCTATGCTTAACATCGTAAGGGTACAAAATGGTTTACAGCCGTTAAGATGGGATGCAGAATTGGCGCAAAATATACGAACCAGAGCAGAAAATGGCAATGTACTTGGTACGAGTGCGAATTTGCGTATCGAGCAAACCCGTGGCATAAGATTTAATGACACCACACCCGAATTTATATGGGAGCGTATAATAGAGAACGACCGTTTGTTAGGTTTTGCGCTAAACCCCGACGCTGTTGCAGTTGGTATAGGTTATGCCGAGGTTTGGCGGCTATTTAATACAGAAGAATATACGGCGGCATTGGGTATTTACTTTATTAACAATGCAGGTCAAGTGTCTGATAATATTAATCCATTTTTGGTGGCTAATATGATAGAGGTGGGACAATTGCCGCAGTCTTCTATTACAATTAACATAGCACGGCAGGCGACATCGCAAGAGCGCAATGCGTGGATTGCGGAATATTGGTCGTTGGGCGGCGCCAATGCTTTTGAGCGAGAGGTGGCAAGGCTTGTTAGCGAATATAGGGTGTCATTGGGCTTAAGCCCTGTTGTGTTTGACGAAACCCTTGCTATGTCGGCGCGGTATTATACCCAGATGTTGATAACATTGGGTTACCACACATCCACCAGTCCTGGTACGGCACACGCACAAGGTCCGTATGGTACTTCTGTTGCAACGGCAAGAAGTTTTGGCGCAAATATAACTTGGGGCGGTAATGCTTTTACGCCAGGACCGCAAACGCCGCAGGCTGTTGTGCAGGGCTGGATAAATTCGCCTGGGCATAATAGATATTTAATTTCGCCCGAGCATAGATACATAGGTTCTGGTATATCGCTTAGTAGTGAAGGGCGACCTTGGCATTATCTGTTTTTGTCGGCGAATCCATCTAGGTCATAGGATTAATCTGTGAAGGTTGTAAATAACGCCACTCGGATACTTGCATAACTTAAATTACAAAGTTGTGATGAAATGCGCTACTGGCTGGGCAGGTTGTGAGTCTGTCTGTTTAACTAAGATTAAGGGCGCACTTATGTACCATAATGAATGTGGTACGTGCGGAAAATTTATATTATCGGAGGTTAAGAAATTGATAGAACTTAAACCAATATCTATACTAAGCGACAATGTTAAAGAGTGTATCGAACTTGAAGTAGCACCAGAACAAACAAGTTTTGTGTCACATAACGCCACAAGTTTAGGACAGGCATACACCACAAACAGTCCAAGGGGACTTGGTAGCCGTGCCGTTGCTTATGCTATTTATGCAGATGATAAGATGGTTGGCTTTGTGATGTATGCTTACTTTATGCCTGAATATGATGATGATTGCAACATAGGTAAGCCTCACTATCATTTTTGGCGTTTTATGGTGGACAAAAATCACCAAGGCAAGGGATATGGAAGGGCGGCTCTTACAAAAATTATTGAAGAAGTGAAAACAAAACCCTGTGGAGAAGCAGAGATTTTCTACACGTCTTACGAGCCTGACAACCCTTTACAAAAGCTTTACCACAGCCTTGGTTTTGAAGAAACGGGGCAAGTGTCTCCTCATAGCGAGAATATCGCAATAATGAAGATTTAAATTTGTTGACTAACTTTGCAGTATAAGCATTATCTACATTATTTACGCCCTTCACAGGGTACATATTGGTTGGACAAATTGCAACATAATGATAAAATTATATAAGGAGAATTATAATGGCAAAAGGTGATAAAAATGTAGAGGCGATTACTGCTAGGGACGTGGATTTTGCCCAGTGGTATACGGATGTAGTTAAAAAAGCGGGGTTGGTGGAATATAGCAGCGTTAAGGGCTGTGTTATTTTGTTACCATTTGGATATGCTTTGTGGGAGCAGATTAAAGATGAGCTTGATGCACGTTTTAAGGCTACAGGACACGAGAATGTTTATTTTCCTATGTTTATACCCGAAAGTTTGTTACAGCGTGAAAAAGACCATATTGAAGGTTTTGCGCCAGAGGTTGCTTGGGTAACACACGGTGGTGACGAGGAGCTTGAGGAGCGTTTGTGTATTCGCCCGACAAGCGAGGTTTTGTTTTGCGAATATTTTGCCAATGCTATACAGTCGCATAGGGATTTGCCTAAAAAATATAACCAGTGGTGCAGTGTGGTGCGTTGGGAGAAGTCTACCCGTCCGTTTTTACGTACCCGTGAGTTTTTATGGCAAGAAGGGCATACGGCACACGCTACGCAGGATGAAGCTGACGCACAAACATTGATGATGTTGCATCTTTATGCCGATTTTGCGGAGGATTATTTGGCGGTGCCGGTACTTCGCGGTCGTAAAACGGATAAAGAGAAATTTGCAGGAGCAAAGGAAACGCTTACTATTGAGAGTATGATGCACGACGGTAAGGCTTTGCAAATGGGTACAAGCCATAATTTTGGTGATGGCTTTGCAAAGGCTTTTGATATTACCTATACAGATAAAGATAATAAATTGCAACACGTATGGCAAACGTCCTGGGGGCTTACGGCTAGGCTGATAGGCGGCATTATAATGGCGCACGGTGATGATAATGGGCTTGTGTTGCCGCCTAAGATTGCACCTATACAGGTGGCGATAATACCAATTGCTTCACATAAAGAAGGTGTAAAAGAAAAGGCATACGAGATTGAAAATTTGCTATCCAAAAATTTTAGGGTAAAATTGGATGTTTCTGACCGCACACCAGGTTGGAAGTTTGCCGAGTATGAGATGAAAGGCGTGCCTGTGCGTATTGAAATTGGTCCGAAAGATATAGAACAAGGTCAGGCTGTGCTTGTGCGCCGTGATAACCGTGAAAAAGTTACAATAAGGCTTGAAAATATTGAACAAGCAGTACACAATGCATTGCAAGAATTGCATATATCGCTTTTTGAAACCGCACGCCAAAACCGCAGAAACCGCACAAAAGAAGTGTTTAGGGTTGATGAATTGCGTGAAACATTGGATGAGAGTGCTGGCTTTGCAAAAGCTATGTGGTGTGGCGATAGGGCTTGTGAAGATAGGGTGAAAGAGGAAGCGACAGCCACAAGCCGACTTATGCCTTTTAAACAAATGCCTATTGGTGATACTTGCTTTGTTTGCGGCAAACCAGCGGATAAATTGGTTGTTTGGGGCAGAGCTTATTAAAACCAAAGGAGCTGTTTATTATGAGCGAAAGTTACTGTAAAGACAGTTGTTGCGAAACGGTTGTAGAAGCGGTGAATGAGCAGAATGTACCCAGCGTATCTACTAATCTTGAATTAAGAGATGTGATGGGTGCAATTAAGGTTCGTTGCGGCATAGGACGTATGAATTATAAGGTGGAGCCAGGGCTTTATGCGGTGGGAAAGCCCAATTGTGATTCGCTTGTTTTGGTTAGCGGAAATTATAAGTTGACTTTTGACATATTGCGCAAAAACCTTGTAGGGATGAACTGCTGGTTGTTGATATTAGATACGCAAGGTGTTAATGTTTGGTGTGCGGCGGGTAAAAAGCTATTTAGCACAGATGAATTAGTAAATCGTATAGAGATTACGCAGCTTTCAAAGATTGTGAGCCATAGAAAGTTAATTTTGCCACAGCTTGGTGCACCTGCAATAGATGCTTTTCAAGTTTCAAGACGTACGGGTTTTTCTGTTACTTTTGGACCTGTGCGTGCTAATGACATACAGCTGTTTGTAGCTAATGGATTTGAAGTCACGAAGGAAATGCGACTGGTTAAATTTAATTTTGTTGATAGGCTTGTGCTAACCCCTGTTGAATTGGTTAATGCTGTTAAAAAATCTTTACCTATTATGGGTGTGTTACTGGCAACAAATCAGTTTGCAAAAAGACCGTTTACAAAGCGTGATGTCGCCGCTTATGCAAGGGTTGTGCTTACTGGTTCTGTTTTAACGCCGTTATTATTGCCTTATATACCCGGCAAGGCTTTTGCTTGGAAGGGGTGGCTTTTGGGTGCAGGTTGGACGGCTTTTTCGTTGTGCAAAAATAAAGGATTTACAAAAGGCAGCAAAGTAATGTCGGCGGGGCAAATGTTGTTGCTTCCTGCGGTGTCGTCTTATTTGGCAATGAATTTTACGGGTTCGTCTACTTATACATCTGCTTCTGGTGTAGAGAAGGAGATGAGAATTGCTTTGCCGCTTATAATTGGTGCTGGTTCGGTAGGTGCGGCTTTAATGCTTGGCTCGCATCTTTTTGGAAAGGGGAAGTAATATATGATAGCGAGCGCAAGACATAGGCATTTGAAAAATGTAACTACGCTTTCACTTGATATTGATAAATGTGTTGGATGTGGTGCTTGTCAAGTGGTTTGCCCGCACGGGGTTTTTGAAATGGGTGAAGGAAAAATAGTGCTTGCAGATAAAGATGCTTGCATAGAGTGCGGAGCTTGTGCATTGAATTGCCCAGCTAAAGCGTTGGCGGTTAAACCTGGTGTCGGATGTGCTTCTGCAATTATAAAGGGCTGGATTACCAAAAGCGAACCTAGCTGTGATTGCTAATGAGTAGGAGTTTAGGAGTATATGATTATTAGACAAGAAAAACCAACGGATTATAGGGTTGTTGAGGAATTAACACGGGCGGCTTTTAATAATACTGATAGGCTTGAAAGGTCGCAGATTGGTTGCCCAACAGAGCATTATATGGTGCATATGCTACGGCAAAAAGATGGCATTATGGAGCTTAGTTTTGTTGCGGAGTGTGATGGTAAAATTGTTGGTCATATCATCTACAGCAATGCGCATATTTTGCGGGTGGATGGTGAAAAGATTTTTGTGTTAGATTTTGGACCTTTCAGCGTGCTGCCTGATATGCAAAAATGGGCATTGGCGGGGCTTTAATACGACATTCTATAGCAGAAGCAAGAAGGCTTGGGTATGGTGCGATTTTATTTTTTGGACATCCTAGTTATTATCCACAATTTGGCTTTAAACAAGCTGTAGAATTTGGGATTACGGATTGTAATGGTAATAATTATCCATCCTTTATGGCGATGGAGCTTGTTAATGGCTATCTTAAAAATGCACAGGGCGGCAGGTTTGTTGAAGCAGATATTTATAACGACGACCTTAACCGTATACAGGCAAAAGAATTTGATAAAGGATTTGTTGGATGATTGTTAGACAAGAAAAGCCGTCGGATTATGATGAGGTTTATGAGTTGGTGAAGGCGTCTTTTGCGGCGGCTGGGCATTGTGATGGTGATGAGCAGGATTATTTAAATGATTTGCGCAAGCGTGATGTGTTTATCCCCGAACTGTCGTTGGTTGCTGTAGATGATGAACGCATTGTTGGGCAAATTGTTTTGTCAAAGACTGTGATAACTGCGCATAATGGTGATTTTACAGAGTTGTTGCTTAGCCCGCTTTGTGTGCACCCTAATTATTTTCGACGGGGTGTTGCTAGGGCTTTGGTTGATAGGGCTTTGCATATTGCGGCAGAAAAGTGGTATAAAGCGGTGTTTTTATGTGGCGAACCCAAGATTTATACAAAACTAGGCTTTGAGCCGTCTTATTTGTATCAGATTTATCATATAAAAGACACTGAAAAAACAGCGCAGCGGAGTATGGTTAAAGAGCTTTATAATGGTGCATTAAAAGAAATTAGCGGAACAATTGACACAATATAATAAACGGACACCCTAATAAGATGTCCGTTTTCTGAAAAAATAAAAAAAGCACGAGACCGGATTTGAACCGGCGACCCTCGCCTTGGCAAGGCGATGCTCTACCACTGAGCCACTCGTGCAAGTGGGATTTGCTATCCCACTTTTACTATTATACACATATTTTTTTGCTTGTCAATACTTTTTTTAAAATTTTTTAAAATTATTTTTCGTCCTTAGAATTTACAAGGATTTCGTACAATAATCCCATACGAACATACATACCATTAAGAGATTGCTCGAAGTACAAAGCTCTTGGGTCATCATCTACATCGGTGCAAATTTCGTTGTTACGTGGTAGTGGGTGAAGGATGATTGTGCCGTCGCCAAAATGTTCCATACCTTTTTTGTCAATAACAATTTCTTCAGCAGCTATGCCTTTTTCCAAAAAGCGTTCTGTTTGTGTACGGGTTTGGTAGATAACGTCAAGGTCTGTTGGTAGTTCGCTTAGTTTGTTCACTGTTTTGTAGGTAACGCCATTTTCTGCCATATAATCCACATATTCCTGCGGCAAGGCAAGGGCAGGGATGCTTAAACCATACACGGTAACACCCTTATATAGGCTTAACAGCTTTATAAGCGAATGTATTGTACGCCCATACAGCAAGTCGCCCAAAATAGCAACACTGATGTCATCTAGCTTACCTTTGTTTTTATAGATTGTGTAAGAATCTAACAACGCCTGCGTTGGGTGCTCGCCACTACCTGCGCCAGCGTTTATAATAGGCACATTAGACACCTTTGCCGCACGTACAGCAGAATCCGTTTCGCCGTGGCGCATTATAACAGCGTCGGCATAAAAATGCATTACACGTATAGTGTCCTCTAAACTTTCACCTTTTATGGCTGATGACATTTCCTTTGCATTTTCGGTAGAAATATTTTTGCCGCCAAGACGTAAAATAGCCGCTTCAAACGATAGTCTTGTACGTGTTGATGGCTCATAAAAAATCGTAGCCACCACCTTATCTGTTAAAGCTCCGCTGTAGGCTCTTTCATTAAGCCTGATGTGGTCGGTTAGTGTAAACAGCTTGTCAATTTCTGCTCGATTAAATTGTTCGCAACTTAAAACGTGTCGCATTTTCATCATCCTCTTTGCAATATTTTTGCACCATATGCACAAATTATCTAATTATACACGAAACGACAATATTTGTCAAGCATTTTTTGAACTACCGTGGCGTTTATTTTTATCAGCATACATCAATGTGTCAACGTAGCTTACAAATTCTACTGGTGTGCGTTTGTCGTTGCTACGGTATACATCGCCACCTATGCTCATTGCCAAAGTATATTTGCGGATTTTTTTGCTGTTAAAGTCGTTAATGGCTTTTCGGATGTTTTCAACTATAAATTCCGATTTCATAGCGCAGGCAATAATAGCAAATTCGTCGCCCCCATAGCGTGCGACAAAATCACTACGCCGAACACTGTTGCGCAATATTTCACCCACATCACGCAAGGCGTTATCGCCTTCGGTATGACCAAATTGGTCGTTTATGCGCTTAAAACCATCCATATCAATCAATATAATTGTATAATCTTTGCGATTGCGGCTTCTTGTAATAGAATCAAGATATTCTTCAAAACCTCGTCTATTGTATACGTTTGTTAAATAGTCTGTTAAAGCATTGCGTCGTATAATGAACAAATAGAAAAATAATATAGAAATAAAAATACTTGGTAAAATTAACATAGAGCCGTCTAAAAGCAAATCCATCAAAGACCCTGCAACAACGGGCAAAACAGCTATAAACGCAAGCGCAGCCGTATTAGAGGTAATGTTTTTGCGGTTAAACACTATATTTGACAATATGATTAGTATCAAAACAACAGGCATAATGAAGGTTAGTAAATACATACTACCTCTTGTATAAATATTGCCATCTATAATTCTGAATTGAATTTGCGTGAAAAAATTTTGTACCAAAACAGCAAATTGTAGTATATTAATAATCAACACAGCAATACACATTCTTTTATAACGCCTAGTAACACCGTTAAGAGTATATTCAAAAAGTAACAAAATAAGGCTAAAATATACCGCTATTAGCTGGAAAAATAAAGAAATTGACACAAGATTCGCAATGCGAAAAACAATATTGCCTTGCGAGCCGTTGGCGGCAAAAAATACAATTTCTGACACAATGGCAGCCATAACTGAAAATATGAGCAAAACAAATATACGCTTTTGCAACAAATCTGTTGGTCGGCGTTTAAAATAATCCAGTAAAATTATTAAAAGACCCACAAAAGGAACAAGCAACGCATTGTATACCGAAGGCACAAGACTAACCCCCAATCCTAATCCAAATGAATTATAACACAAATCGACATAAACGTCAAGCAAGTATAAAATGCCTGTTGACCTATGTTTTGTACCGTGTTATTATGTTTAGGGTGATTATGTGAAAAAAGTGGAAATTTATACAGACGGAGCTTGCAGTGGCAACCCGGGACCCGGAGGCATAGGGGTTGTTATGCTGTTTGGCGAACATAAACGGGAGATTTCGCAGGCGTTTAAATTTACAACCAATAATCGTATGGAAATTTTGGCGGCTATTATTGCACTGGAAACCTTAAAAGAACCCTGTGCGGTACGGCTTTTTTCTGACAGCCGTTATTTGGTTGATGCTATAGAAAAAGGCTGGGTGAGGCGTTGGCAAGCCAATAATTGGATGCGCAATAAAAAAGAAGCGGCAGTTAATGTGGATTTGTGGCAACGTCTATTGCCTTTGCTTGATATGAATAATGTAGAATTTGTATGGGTTCGAGGACATTCTGATAACGCGTTTAACAATCGTTGTGACGAGCTAGCACGTGGTGCCATCACAAAGGGTGAATTTTTAAACGACACAAACTATGAGGATAGCAAATGAAATACAAATTTGGGAAAATAGACCTTCTTTGCGTGGGTAGTATAAAACGCTCTGACCTTTATTTTGTTGCTCAGGATGAATATAAAAAACGCCTAACACCATATGGCAAACTAACGATAATGGAATTAGACGATGAAAACAAACTGCAAAAACAAATGGTGCAAGCGGCATATAAAATAGCAATGACGATTGACGGCAATGCATATTCGTCAGAAACATTTGCCCAAAATCTTGAAAAAATAGGCATTATGGGTAATTCGCATATACAATTTATTATAGGTGGTGCAGACGGTTTATCTGACCAAACTATAGCCCTTTGCAATGCTAAAATATCCCTGTCAAAAATGACATTTACCCACCATATGGCACGAATTTTGCTTTTAGAGCAAATATACCGCTCTGTACGCTTGATTAATAACGAGCCATATCATAAATAACCTATCTTGTCTCTTGGCGCATACGTTCGTAAACCACACGTGGCGTTAAAAAATACCCTTGATATTTGCTCATTATACATCTTTGCACCTTAAAATTTTCTCTGCAATCAAATCTATCACCGCCGGATGGCGGTATCTTTTTATTTATCGGCGCAATAATTTCTAAATCAAGCTCGCCAACGGCAACCTTTGCATTAAGCACAAAAACAATAAAATCACCAGTTTTATATGCGCCGTGCTTTTTAATCCATTCGCTCATCTTATCCTTAATTTCGGCGACTTTATCACGCTTTACACCTGAGTTATATCTGTCATCGCCCATAATCATCTTGCTCTTATAAACCAATGCAAATTCAATATTCACAAAAAAACTCCTTAATTTTGGCTTGTAACACATTTTCCCAAGCCTTCATAATATGTTTCAAAGGGGTTATCTCCCAAGAAGGAAGGAGGAAGAATAATGCATATGGAGCGTTTTGAAATGTTTGCCGATATGTCACGTTATGTAGGCAAAACCGTAACAATCTTCACATCTAGCGGCGGACCATCAGGTAGCGGCTTTACTGGGGTACTTGCTTGTGTGGATGAGAATATTGTGCGCATCATAAGCCGCATAGGTGCACCACCTGCTTGCCCGTTAAGCGGACCTTTTGGTTTTGAAGAAGGATGGGGCGGTAATTGTGGCTTTGGCTTCGGTCGTGGCGGTTTTGGCTTCGGTGGTTGGGGCAGCCTAATGGGCGCTGTAACCGAGATTCCAGTACGTCAAATCGTAGCTTTCACTCACAGTGCAATCTAATTAGTCAGAAGCGGCTTGTTATCTTGCCGCTTCTTTCTTTTTGTTTTTTCGCTCGGCAAAAGCCCGCATTATCGGCAAAAGAAGCATTGCGACAATACCGCCTGCAAGCCCGTTGTTATAAAGGTTCATACCACCATGGAACATACTGATGTTGGTGGCAAGCGACAGGTGCAAAAATCCCGCCAATATGCCCCACTTCCAACCATATATTTTACTTATCGGCGTTAGGCAAGTGGCAAAAAGTATCGCAACCATATTGCCGTTAGAATTAATTTCTGTGCCAAAACCAATGTAATTTGCAAGGTCTGCCAAAAGTGCGCCAACAACTATCGGTATAGCGTGCAAAAGGCTTTTGCCAAAAGCCCCAAAGCCGATGATGGAAAGGATTGCTCCAATAGCAAGCCCCGTATATTCCGCACGCATTAAAGCCATAAAACCAAGGCAAGCAACCCCCAAAATACCCATAGCTATATATATTTTTTCACGATGGATTTTAAAATAATCAAAATCCATTCCTTCGCTCTTCATAAGCAATAGGTCTTTTAGCATTTTAAGTGAATTTTTTCTCCCCGTATTTGCCAAAAGTCCTATGACAATATAGTAAACGGAAATTACTGAAAGAAAAACCATCAAATGGATATTATTGCCATTGCTCCACAACGCCCGTGGTGTAAAACTAATGCCCAAATTGCCATACAAAGCCATAAGAGCAATAGCAAAAATACCCGCCGTAAAACCCACATTATACAAATTAAGCCCTTCGTGCGCACGCCTAAACCACGCCGCAAGCGGGCTTATTGTAAAACCAATAAACACGCCAACAATAGCACCAAGCATTATGCCAAGCCCTGTCGGAATATCATAAACGTGGGCAAGTTGGCTAACCGCAGGTGCCAAAGCATTACCAAGAAGCGCAGGCACAATGTTTTCTTCAAAAGGACGACGCATAAAACGGCTAAAAAGCCACGCCCCAAACATAATAGGCAACATATTAAGAGGATTTTTGCCAAAAAAGGCAAACCCCGTAACCAAACCCAACACGCCAAAATCAAGTCCAACAGGTTTATGGCGGGTTGCCGAAAAAACAATAACAGCAATAATACCCATAGCACCAACATTTACAAGGGTCGCACCAAGCCCCGCTATATAAATAAAATCCGTAACCAAAACGCTGGGCGACGTAAAAATAACCATCATACCATCAGCTATTTCAGAAGGAGAAGTCCATACAAAACCAAAAATTATGTAAATCAAAAATAAAACAATATGAACACGATACGGTTTTAACAAAAAGCCTTCTTGTATTTTAGTCATAACGACCTCCGAAATAATGTCTTAATAATATAATAATATAACTGCACGTATAAGTCAATAGCGGCTTGCCAAAACGATAATATTGTGGTATAGTAAAGTATAAATATACGGAGGTATAAAATTTATGGCGACAATCGTAGTAGCTTTTGGCGGCAACGCCCTAGGTAATAATGTTAAAGAACAACTAGAAAACGCTAAAATTGCGGCAAAATCTGTTGCAGATTTAATCGAAGGCGGACATAATGTAATAATAGCACACGGCAACGGTCCGCAGGTTGGTGTTATCAAAAAACTGATGGACGCAGGCGATTTTGTAAAGCCAATGCCCGAATGTACCGCTATGAGCCAAGGATACATAGGCTACCACATATCCCAAAGCATATGCAATGAGTTTGTGATGCGTGGAATAAAAAAAGAAGTGGCAACCGTATTAACACAGGTTGTTGTTTCTAAAGACGACCCTGCATTTAGCAACCCAACAAAACCGATAGGTAATTATTTTAACGAAGCCGACGCAAAAAAACTAATGACAGAAACAGGACAAAAATACGTTGACGATGCAGGGCGCGGCTGGCGTTTGGTCGTACCATCGCCAATGCCAATGGATATTTGTGAAAAGCACACGATAAAGCTATTGGTAGACAACGGCACAATAGTAATTGCTTGCGGCGGCGGCGGCATGCCTGTTTTAAACGAAAACGGCGTACTACGTGGCATAGATGCCGTCATCGACAAAGATTTTTCTGCGGCAAAGCTGGCAGAGCTTATTTCAGCAGACTGTCTATTCATCCTAACAGCCGTAGACCAAGTAAAAATCAATTTTGGCAAACCCGACGAAAAACCTCTTGACAAAATCAACATAGCCCAAGCAATGCAATACATCACCGAAGGACATTTTGCGCCGGGTTCTATGCTTCCAAAGGTAGAGGCGGCAGTCGGCTTTGTAAAAAGCGGTAAAGATAAAAAGGCAATAATCGGTTCGCTAGAAAAAGCGGCACAATCTATAAAAGGCGAATGTGGCACTACTATAACCGCATAATCAATCCTTAGTTTATTATCCCGCCGCAAATTATGCGGCTTTTTTCATCATAAAATACGGCAGATTGACCCGATGTTATGGCTCGTTGTGGGATTTTAAATGTGGCGGTTATTATATCATTATTTTGTATTATTGTAGCTTCTGCTGGTCTGTGTGCATAGCGTATCTTTGCGTAAACAGGCATATTTTCAGGTATAGCACCGTGGGACATATGGTTTATATCGCTAACAGTCATTGCATTTGCAAAAATGTTGTTTTCGTTTGGGGTTAAGGTTATCTCTGCGGTTTCGGGGTTAATGGACTTTACAAACATAGGCACACCAAAGCCGCCCAAACCCTTACGTTGACCTATTGTATAACGTCCAATCCCATTATGTTTGCCTAAAACATTATCACCTTCATCAATAAAATTGCCTTTAGGAAGCGACTTCTCCAAATATTCTTCTAAAAAAGCGCCGTGATTGCGATACGGCACAAAGCAAATCTCTTGACTGTCGGGTTTATAAGCTACACGTAAACCAATTTTTTCATAGGCTATTTTGCGCACTTCATCCTTAGGCAAATCGGCTATCGGAAACAATGTGCGGGATAATGCGTCTTGCGAAAGGTTATAAAGGGCGTAAGATTGGTCTTTTGTAGAGCTTGAAGCCTGTATTGTATAAAGTCCCGTTTCCTCGTGACGCACAATCTTTGCGTAATGTCCCGTAGCTATATAATCAGCATCCAAAGCCTTTGCCTTAGCAAAAAGATGTTCCCATTTTATATAGCGATTACAAGCAATACAGGGGTTTGGGGTATGCCCAGCCAAATATTCACGCACAAAAGGGTCTATTACCTTTTGGCGGAAAATATCACGAAAATTAAGGACATAATGTGGTATGCCCAATTGATGACAAACATAACGGGCATCCTCGACAGCGGTTTGTCCACAACAACCGCTATTTGCGGCTATATCATCTATGTCTTCATTTTGCCAAATAGACATTGTTATGCCTATCACATCATAGCCTTGTTGCTGTAAAAGGTAGGCAGCAGTGGAAGAATCTACGCCCCCAGACAATGCAATTATTACTTTCTTCATTTTAATGCCCCCAGTCAAAATCATTGTAACACAGCACAACTTAATTTAAAAGAAAAATTATGCATAATTTACGTTAGACTTGAAAATAATACTATTGTAAGAATTACCAAACCGAAAGGAGGTTTTCGAGGTGGATAATAAAAATAACCATAAAAACGGTCAACCTACCAACCCGGGCGACCAAAACCACGACCACAACAATACTGGTGGCAATAAAACTGGCGGTAATAAGTAATTGTAAAACCCACGGAAAAAACCGTGGGTTTTTGTTTGCCATTAGACTTGTTCTGAAACTGCCTTACACAATTTCTTTTGGCGCACGGTTCTCGAGCTTTTTGCCCACAAATGGGCAAAAACTCTGTCACCTACCACGCCAAGAAATTTGTGCGGCAAGGTTTCAGAACAG
>Ga0131853_10000899_pt1 | contig 53654 bp, 41 predicted proteins | sample TergutLab28metaG_FD_92764 | JGI IMG/M metagenome (GOLD analysis project Ga0131853, IMG submission 92764) | Labiotermes labralis P1 segment gut microbial communities from Petit-Saut dam, French Guiana - Lab288 P1 (version 2) (version 2) | ecosystem: Host-associated > Arthropoda: Insects >...
AAAAAGGGGGGGGGGGTTTCTTTTTCCCCAACGCGCCCGGGTTGTTGGGGGGGGGGGGGGGGGCTCACCTGTCATACTTTTCAATGGGTGACATGGTAAAGGTGTACATATACTCAGCATGAAGGCGTGTAGAGAAACTAAATGTATAGGTATGCTCATTCTTAATCTCAATACTAGACGGAGATGAGTGGTCAGCGTCACGCCCCGGCCGTTTCACCCCCAAAGAAAGAGCTATCTCCACCCATTGAACAGAGACTGGGTAGGCCCCGGAGTCGGTTTGGACTTCCCGGAGAAAAGAAAACTCTTGCCCTAGCAAGTGGGTACCGTGTGCTTTTCCTCGGGACGCAGTGGCCGGGGCGCGAAGCTGACGACTCTCATCCGTATGCCGTCATGGCGTTCACAGGGACAACGATTGAGTCAGTGTAGGTACGTGATAATTTTTAACAGCTTTTGAACCCAAAATATTTCTTGCGAAGCTGTCCGGCCTGCGACACTTATTTGGCTCCCAGATAAAAAGACACTGCCCACCTCTTGTATAGACTCGGCGCGTGAGTACGAAGTGCTCAGGAGAAATGTCGACTCAGACGCAGTAGGCCTAGAACGGGACTGGAAAGGCATACATGTAATGAGGACCTTCATAATTTGTCCTTTTCCATAAACATTATTCCTGCAATTAATAGTACAATTAAATTTAGTTCAGTTCTTGTTTATTAACGTGCAGAGTCAACAGCGAAGTGGCCGGTAACAGTAAAAGCACAATATACAAACACAAATAACAAAGGGCAATAAACGGCACACACACACACACACACACACGAAACGCAAACAGAGCAACAACTGCAACAGTAGTAGTAATAGTAGTAGTAGCAGTAGTAGTAGTAGTAGTGGTAGTAGTAGTAGAAGTAGTAATATTTATTGAGTTCAGTCCAGTTATACAACGCTTTTCATGGAAGTGCTCGTAGATTATTGCAGCATAGTCGCGATGGCAGTCCCCTCAGTATTATGTATTTGAATTATTGCGTTTCCTTCAGTGTGTTTAATCATTTATACTTAACTTCGTCGGAACCTCTTATACCTTAATCTTTCTTAATCGTTTATGCCTTACGCTGTCTTTACAGTAATGAAATCATGGAAGATATGTGTGGTGGTGTTGGGGTTATGTGTCCAAGACGCTCGGAGACACGAGGCAGGCGAACTTTCAGTTGCTAAACCTGAGTACATGAAGGAATATACGGGCAGAGATGATGTAATAATACTGAAATGAATTCTAGATGGTGAAGGTGTGGACTGGATTGAAATGGGTTCGGATAAGTTCCACTGGCTGACTTTTGTGAACACGGTGATGAGCCTTCGGACTTTATAAACGCGAGTATTTTCCTTACCAGCAGAGGAACTACGAAGTTTTAAAGTACGGTCCTACACCATGGAGTAGATAATTAGATGAGATATCTTGGGCTTATTAATACCAGAAGGAGTTTGGAATTATTCATAAGCCCTTATATATTTGATTATATAATGGGAACTGAAACTGTAATTCCTCTCGCTCTGACGTCCCAATTAAGAAAATTGTTGTTTTACGTCTGGAGTGAACTTTAATTAGAATGAAATGTTTTGAAAAGCTGAACGTCCAAGCAATTCATACAACGCTTAATTTCGAGTAAACTCAGGAACTGATTAACTTTTTCGGTGACCGACTAAAAGCAGGAAATATTTGCATTCGAATACCTCTCTTTGTTGTCCCGCTGTGGGCCATAAAAACGTTGCAGCTAGGTACCGTCATGTAATGCGAACTAAATCAACCTGCACTATAGGGGTCGGATTGCTGATGACGACATTAACATTATGTTTTTCAGGTTGACTGAGTGTTTGCCTGTTTTAATTTGAATTTAATGAAAGTGATCGAAAATCGGCTACATGAATAATTGGTTGCTACACCCGTATTTTACTGAACGTGGCTGTTAATGATGAAGACTGACACAAGCCGATGGATGTCGTCTAAATGGTGAGAGCGCTGAAGCCGCCTGGCAATACGTTCTGTTGAAGAGATACACTCAGTTTCACTTCGCGTCTTGTACTCATTCATCTCTGTTAGGACATGATTGGTATTCGAAAGGGCTCTAGTTTTGATTCTCGATCTAGAACACGATGTGACAGACTTTTTGTGGTGTTTTTCACTTCCTCGATGTCGCGGATTCTTTCAAGATCAAATTTGTATTTATTCCGTAAGCCGATAAGTTCAATCTTGTTACGTATTCCAAAGTGCTTAAATATGACCTTAAATGGACCCGAACCTCGCCTATGTGAATTACTCATTTATAATTATCCGTTCGACGACATTTTAGGCCACAGGTCAAAGTTTTGTAGTAGACAAACTCTCGTTAGACGAAAGTGAATCAAAAGAACGGCCTCACTTGTTGCCTGAAGTGTGTAGTGGTGTTATGTGCCAATACAGGTGATCTCATAGTCTATATATCTCTTTGAGACGGTGGAATCATTTTTTTCGATTCCCGCGTCGGCCATGGCTTTTTCATCTCGTTTATCTCGTTGTCCTGTGAAAGTGTGAAGGAATTAATTGGTCTTGTTCGGCGACCAGGACTTCATGTCTTGTAAGACGCAAGCTGCAAGTTTGTGGAAGAAGTCGTGAGGGATAGGTAAATGCCTATTGAGGCAACCTGATTTTCTGAAATGCTGCTACGCTTGTGAGACTTGATGTTCGTACGGCGATTGCCGTCGCCTTTATGGTGGGTACCATCCTCCGTGACACATCGCAAAATTCGTACTCTGTAACTGTTCCACTTTATCGTGTCTGAACAGAAACCGCCATCCCTTCTTAGTCTGATTGGTAGTGGTGAGGGTTGTCTGTTGTTTCCATCATTTTATTGTCAAATTAGGTGTACGTTTCAGGTTACATGGTCAGAGTAAGCTGATTGTAAAGCATCTACTGGTTTCAGAAAATTTAAGGGATGAGGTGGATCAGACAGTGGTTTAATGGAAAATACCCGTTTCTCATTAAACACCACGCAATGGTGATTGCTCAGTTTCGCGTGTATCTCAGGGCCTGTCTGGACACGGTGACGAAGATAAAATCACTCCTCGTTTGTCGTACCTGTAGCATATTCATTGTAGTCTCTGAGATGTCTCGCCCCATGTTGTTGGCGCACACTTAAGTAAGTCTGTAGGTTTTATTTGAAGTGTGGTGGTAAGATAAATGACTTTATTTGCTCACAAGTCATTGAAACCATGTGTTATTTTTTTACTTTCAGGTGAGTATAATCGCTGTTTACCGTAATGTTACATCAAGCGACCCTGGTCCTTATTCTGTGGAATGGTGTGTCGTAAATGCGTCTGGATATACTGCGTTCTCCTGTCGGAAATCATTCTGCGCATTTCATTCCCCTCGGATGTGAGATTTTTATTTCCGCAGTGTCGTTCGGAAAGGTAAGTTACAGAAAATGTCACCGGAAAAAACTAAAAGGCAAGGCATTTTACCACATCTTGGACCTCAGAGAGATGAAGTGGAACATATATGGTTTTGTCTTAAGAGAGAACTTATTGCTGGAAGGACTGTACCTAATACTGTAAGGTATTTAAATCGGTGACTAACGCCTCAGCCTAAGTAATAAGACACTCTGTGCACATTTCTCTGATGTAGATGACGACGGGTCAACAGTAGTGCAAACACTAAAGCTTGTCACAGGGCACGATTTTGATCCAGTTCCGCCCTTCTTTCACCTTCACAGCTTACTGCCATGAGATCCCAGAATACACATCTGTTTGTGTGTAGCAGATTAATGATAATTTTTGTAGACATTTCAAATAGTATTAAGCGCGGTCTCCAAATTTGAAGGAAGAATGTAAATTGTAAGTATTTTCCTGAGCTCATTGTTGAGGAAAATATTTGTACGTAAAGGGGGAAATAGGAGTATATGAGAATTTTAGAATGTCACAGTGCGGGGAGCTTACTGGTTAGTGTATATACTGGTTCAATAATCAGTGTTGTAAGGATAGTGAAACAGTTCGGGCTACAGGAAGCTGATCCTGTAACGTAGTTGAGAAAAGACAAGAAACATTGATCGATATAGAAGGTTGGTAGGTAGGTCCATTCAGAATGTCAGCTTGGAGGAAGGGGAGGGGAATGGGCGTAGTTACAACTTTAATATGGATCTTGGCCTTGTGGCTGTTACATGAAAGGTGGATGGAATTGGATTAGCTTCGGGTCTGATGGCGAGTTGCGGTATTAGCAGTTTTGAAACACCGGGTTTTCTTAATATGGAGTTAGTTATTTCTGTGGCTATTTTGAACAGGTTTAGAACTCACTTGTGTTGACCTTTACGGTAGGTCCACATAAAAGTGTCCCTCAAAGACATTTCGTAATGGTAAATGGGAAGCTGTATACAAGCAGAGTGGCATTCTTGATGCGGACGCCACCATCCTCCCCACTTCTCCCCACCTCCTTGCAAGGTGAGAATTGCGGAAACACAACGTAATGTGAAACTTTAAAAAACTAGATATAGTTGTAAAACGCGCTTGGTGAGGATTGCTGTATGCCAGGCCTGGCGAACCTTTTTGAGGGCGCGTCGTGCTCAAATTGTTTGTAGATGTCGAGGGAATTCTTTCGGGCGCCCATGGGAATTTTGAAGAGCGAAATAAGGTCTTCGAGCCTTCCATAATTATTATTACATTATTATTATTAATGCTTATAATTATAATTGTGTAATGAATTCGTAGTGTCATTATTATATTTATAAGTAAGGCGTCCTCGAAGACTGCGATAGGGAAGAAAATTTGGAAGTAAATGGGGCTGCTACTACAACCTGTTTGAAAAGAAGACTGTAATACGTTTTGTCCAATGTCACGTATTCGCCCAGCCACCGCCAGGTCCGTCACCCCACGTTAAATATCCAGTCAACACTTCGCATCGCCCCAGATTTGTGTAAATGTGTTTCACCCGCGGTATTATTTGCTAGCATCGGTAATTCATATAAAATCTCTAAGCACTCCGATATGTTTATATATGTATATGCACATGTTCCTCACAATATAGAGACTGTGAGAGCGCCAAAACTGGTAGTTTCAGTTACATCCAAATATGTGTTCAGGTTGAAGTTTCTTTTGCTGGTGCGTTTCAGTAGAGCGCCCCGACGAGTGCTGAGACAGTGGACTCGTCCCTTTCATGTGTATCCCCGCCAGTGGGGAGTATGTGTTCAGTCGCCGTGGAAAGAATTTGGGGGGGGGGGGTTGTTTTTGTTGTTGTACTATTTGAGTTGACCATGAGACTCTCCCATGCCGTGAGCGACTATGCATAGCCGTTTGCGGATTCTCTCAATGCACGGTCAGCGGTTGAATGCAGGCGTCGGCTACCCAATCGTCGCCCCCCAAATAGGGTGGTATTCGGCAGCTCACATCAGCCAGCCGTCGCGACACGAGATCATTAACCACAAGTAGGCTGCGAGGTAGCGTGATGTACCTCAGCGTGTTCGTGTCCAAGAAGTGAGACTGCACAGGGTCCGACTCACTTCAAGAGCCGTTGTTCGCCGAGTTCTCAATAAACTTCGTTACCTCAGATGTATCGGTAATGTCCATCGTGTGCAAGCTAGTTGAGTCCGAGGATTACCCACCTGAAGTTGACGTCTGTTAATGAAGCGATACGCGGAAGAAAATTTGTGTGAAATAAAAAACACTGTCACAAATACGGGGGCAGCTTGGGGGGTATCGGTCAAAATGGCAGTAGTTGAAGCAATTTCTCCGGCATCCGGTGCTGTCTGCAAGAGGACATTTTCATCTTCGCCGTCTGAAGACCAACTAAAAAAAAATATGACCGATGGGGGACCTCGCTGTGCTGGCTGAGAAACGGCAGTAGACGTTTGCGACTCCGCGAATCAGAACAAGAGAGTTCGCTGACATTAATAAGTTGAGGCTAATCGTTACTGTTTCATGCAGTGTCTGTAAGATATTTGCAAAGCGCGCCCTTTAGCTTAGCCTTGTCTCTTCACTCGTCTATTCGTCTGATTAGGATTGCGAATGTGTATTATATATGGCTCAGTAAATTAAATAAAGTAGCATAGAGCAAATATTTGGTATTATTGTCCGTATTTTCAAATATCGGAAGTACCGTTTTTTTCGCGACTGCTTATAATGTTTTCTGTATTTTATTAAAAATGACTCGGTCCACCCAAACCCACTGACCCACCCAGGGCACGAAATCGGGTGTTGCCACTGTGCTGTTAGTGCCAAATTTTACATTCCGAACGCGAGAGGCGCGTTACATGTCGTCGGCGTCAAGCCTCAATCTATACGTATGTAAAAGCTGTATTTTCAGGACCGTATGCTAACTTGTCGCTTCCATTTAAAACATTAGTGTGGAATTTGATCCGATAGTCGGAGGTGGCAGTACTGAGAGATGTGCCACTTTACCCACCACAAATTCTACATCGATTGCCCTGGGTGCGAATGCAGTCCTTGTCGTAAGAAGCCGGTAACTAATGCCGGACTCTTGGCACGTCCTTTGCTTATCTTTCCTCAGCACCTGGGAGAGACCCTCAACCCTGCAAAGGAGCACGTCACAGTGCGACAAGACTGGTAACCACACCCTGTTTCCGTTCGCGTGAGTGCCTGCTTTGTCATATTCCCTTGTGTTTCTTTGTTCTTCACAGCACCGCCCATCTCTTTTTTTCTCTCTTTTAATAGTGTTGTAAGCACATCGCATTCAAAATATGGAGGAGATTAATTTCATAAATGTTTGTTACCATTTATTTCGTAATATTTATCTACCTTGTTTTGTATAAAAACATAAGATCCTCGGAGTTATTTTGTCTCCTGCGAGATTTGAGGTTCTCACTGCGGTGGCTACGTAGGTTACTGTCTTCGACGATATGACACAGTGTAGTCTGGTTCAGATGTTCTGAGTAAAAAACACTTTACTTCTTAACGTAGGTCATTTTCTGTTAACTACATGGCGTTGCAAAATGCCGTAGTCGGAATAGTGACCAGACTGCGGTCAGGACGTCTGTGGAATTGTGGTTCGACTGCTGGTAGAGGCAAGACGTGTGTCTCTTCAAAGCATCGTTCTATCCAGCCTCCTATGGAATGGGTGAGGGAGATCCCCCCCCCCCAGGTAAAAATGGTCGGTGCTTGAAGCTGACAGCGTAAAGAAAGAATTGGGTGGTATGAAGGTTAAAAATGATCTTTGATAAAGATGTATAACTACAGCAGCGTACTAGCGACAACGTTTTGTTTCGTTAAATAGATCGGGTTATGAAATAAATGGTTTTAAATTATCATGTAAAATACATATGTTTCATCATATTTCCTTTTACGTGTATTTTAGAGTGGATATAATCAGTCCATTGAATGTTGTGGTTGAGTGGGCTGCGAAAGTGTACACTGTAATAGCTATTTTTATGTCCCGCGGGTGTAATAAATATATCAACCATACAGAGCGGGACTCCAATTGAAATAGTGCATTCCATTCCAGTATAAAGCACGAGGGGTTTAAAACGAGCCCGTCAGTGGCTTGGGGGAGAATGCACCCTGTACAATGACTATTCATCTGTGTGTCTGGAAACAACAAGAAACAAACCAAAACGGTATTTGTGATGAGATGAAGAACCGATTAAGTTTGGGAAAACGGTTTTTTATCATTTAGTTTGGAATTGGATTATTCCATCTTGTTTTGTTCAGTAATCTCAAGGTTAAAATATATTAAACTATAATTTTGTTATTTGTTTAATTTGGATTTCATGCTTGGTCTGTGGCTTCAAGGGAAGAAATTGGTTGGAGGTATTCTCGTGCTTAGGTTCCTGTGGCTTTCTTCTGACGTGTAATGTAGGCTTTCAGGGTTGAGCCGCGGTTTTTCATTAAAATTGTTCTGACGTCTCGGCATACTGATTAAAGTCTGGCCTCATCTCTTTTCCTGTAAATTTGCTTCTTAACTACAGGTCCCCTTCCCTTGGAGTAGTAGGCCTACCACTCTCTAAAACGTGACTGTTAGTTCGTTACTTGTTTTTTAGGCCTCAGTTGTGTTTCACGGCTGTGTTAATTGTAAAGACCTATCTGTGTTAATTTTAAAGACCATCAGGTCTTCTTGTGCGTTATTTTTGCCCGATTTGTACCGAAATCGGCATGTATCGACATATATTAGTACAAGTCCCTAATATATATTTTCACGAAAATCTTTCCGGTGGGGGTCGCCGTGGTCCTTGCGGCCTATGCTAGTAGTCGTTATTACCTTTGCGAATGCGTATAAAATTAACGAGAAGTGAATTAACTAACATTATGTCAAAACGAAACGAGTATGGCTACGGTTGTATTACGAAAGAGTAGCCGAGAGGGCTGTTATTACTGTTCAGTGTGCAGTTGAAGTATTTTTTACTAAAGCTGAGAATATGTTGGGCGACTAGGCGTTTTACTTTAGTACGCCTACAGTTGCCATGCGCTTAAGGAATGAACTCAAATCCATTCTGTTCCCTGTTCCTAAATTCCTCCTAACTTGATAATCAGCACACACATGTGGAGTCACAAAGGTTTGTAATGATAGTATTATCACGGATGATAGAATTTTAGAACTTGCTCTTTGTGATTCTGCTTTCATTCTCTCCTCCTCTCTCCCGCACATAATGGGTTTTGTAAATTACATATATCTCATTTGTTCACCGGGGTACTGCTGCTGCTTTGATTTGCTAAGAGGAGAAGCTTACAAAAGGATTTTGCTCTTGGTCTCCGAAACATTTGCTGCTACTATGACGATTGTTGTGGTCGTTGTTGCGAGAATTCCCTCTCGCTCTCGTAGAATTCTCTCTCTTGTTCCCTCAAGAATCCAACTTGAAAAGGATCCAGTTGTTTAATACACAGACCGATTAGTATTAACTGTGAAGATTGTATCCGAAATTTTCGAGTTCGCCACTAGGATCGGTAAACTCAAGTAATGACGTTTTCTGCCAGTGTGTGCCGTAATGTCGATATCTTTCGAGTCTGTCTTGTGAGTTGTGCAGCCATAACTCTCTGCGTGTGTTTATTGTTTTGTGTGTGTTAAATGTGATCCGCGATTCTGTAATGGCAGATGTGAAGGAACGACACCTTTGTATTACGTTCAGCTTCATACCAAGGATTGCCGCATCGGAAACGCAGGGTATGAAACCTGGAACCAGAAACCAAACAGCAGTCCTGTCAGTGGAAAGGCACTTTCTTTCGACATCTGAAGAAAGCGAGGCAAGTCATTCGAACATAAGGAGCATGTTGGTGGCTTTGTTGTTGATTGCGAGGGCACTGTTCACCAGGAAATGTTTCTCCAGGCCAGATGGTTTTTCGACGTTACTGCTTGGAAGTTTTGCAGCGTCTAAGGGAGCAAGTCTGCCGACAACACCGGAACTATTGCGGGACCAGGACTAATTGATTTACCATGACAGAGTGCCGTTGCACACTTCTCGTGTTGCTGCAGCAGCAATTTTTGGGCGCTGAAATCATGGCTGTGTTTCCTCAACTTTCTGGTTTACATTTGCGCCTTGTGATTTATTCTTGTTTCCGAGAATGAAATCGTAGCTACGACGATGTCGTTTCCAGGATATCCCTGAAATTCAAGAACACTCACTGACTCTGCTACACGCGATTCTGGAGAGTTCCAGTAGTGCGAGAAACTCTGGACCCTTTGCATGAATTCGAACTGGGTCTGCTTTGAAGGCAACAACAACAGACGATAACAAAAATAAACGTTATCAACCCATTCCGAAATTTTTGTATACTTGTATACCTGAAATTTATAAGCTTTTGTATCTTTCAAAAATAAAAAGCACGACGGTTCTTTGACCACACTGTCTTTGCACTGTTTTCGGCATTTTATATGTTTCAAATGTTTCGAATGACATGGATGTAAGATGACTTACGTCATCACATTAATCGAGGAGAGATATGTGGGATTTGACTTCTCTTGTGAAATATGAAAAAAATAAATATTTAAATTATGAGGGTAGTAACGACGATGAGGTTGTTGTTGTTGTTTTTGTCGTCGTCTTCGTCGTCGTAATTTTGTTCCACAAAATCAATAACGTCAGAAAAAAAGCAAAAGACCGTAATCCAGACAAATGAAGGATACAATTAAGCCAACCATAAATGTGTATGATAAAATTATAACGAATCCAGTTTCACCCCTGCTAAAGTAATTTAATGAGTGAAAAGAACAACTACTAGCATAGCAATGAACAAGACAGGCAATATACGTATAAGGTAACACTGAGGCGCGTTCGTGCAACCATTGTTGCAGTGGAAAAGCAATAAGTATTACACATTGCGAATGTGTGTGTGTATTTGTAGCCTTAGGTATCCAGCGCGCAATGCGCATGAGCCATATTGTAAAATGTGGCCTGCCCCACTCTGCAATATTTTTCCGCATTTTGTCATAAACGGTACTGTTTTCGGAAAAAGTTACTGAACACAACATGAGTGTTTTGAGTTTCTCTACAACTTTTTTCTGAAATATTTCTCATTCTAAGAAGAAATGAGCGAGATATGATAAAAAATTATATTGGTCTTAATGTACAGTGCCCTTTATTCTTGTCGGATTTTAATTAAATCTGAATTTTCTCGACGGATTTGCGAAAAATCTTCAAATATAAAATTTCATGAAAATCCGTCCAGTGGGAGCCGAGTTACTCCATGTGGACGGAAGGACCGACAGACGGACCGACATGACGAATCTGATAGTCGCTTTTCGCAATTTTGCGAACGCGTGTAAAAAGACAATCTTAAAGGCGGGCCTGGATAGCGCATTCGGTATAGGTACTTGCTTCGAGCTGGGCGGTCAGGGGGTCGAAACCCGTGGGGGGGGGGGCGAGATTATCCGCACCCGTCCAGACCGGCACTGAGGCCTACACAGCCTCCAATACAATGGGTACTGAGTCTTTCCCGGGGGAAATGCAGCTTGTACATGGCGTTGTCCACCCACCTTCATATAGCGCCGAATTTGAAGAAAGAGTACAGCTATACCTCTAGTCCCCTTCTGGGCCTTCGTGGCCTGTTCTAGGGTGAGCTGTACCTTTACCATTACAGTCTTATAGACATGAATGTCACTACCACCCACATTTTCAGATAATGCTCACCTACCATGAAGACAGTTTTTTGCATAGAGAACCGACACTGAACACTGAGAAGTCTCAACGATTCTGGGTAGGGACTCGGAAGTCTTCCTGTGTCCAAAAGGAAAGGACATTGATAGAAACAAAAAAATAGAGCTTCAAGAACAAAAAATAAATAAATAGTGCATGAGGGTGATGTCTTCTGTCACGTAAGGTATGCAGTTTACTTGTCGTAGTAACTGTCTACATATAACGAACAACAGCAGAGACGACATCGACGACAACAAGAACAGCAAAAACAACGCTGTAGTCGTTTATTCAGTGGCTAAAGCGCGAGATTAATCACCTGGAGTGGGAAGCTGAGCGGTCGGCCTCCATGTAGTGCCAAGGTTAATGCTTGAGACTTTACCTTCACATCTCCTATACGTCTTGGTAGCATACTTCTCACGCCCATGGACACTTAATTGTAATTCAACGTATAACGGACACAAACGGACATGTTATATTTAATAATGGTTGTTATAATTGACAGCAATGGCGATAGTATTTTGTAGTGTATTAATCGTGGAAATGGTGGTGGTGGTGGTGGTGGTGGTAGTAGTAGTAGTAGTAGTAGTAGTAGTTGTTGTTGTTGTTGTTGTAGCAGTCAGTAGGAGTCTACTGTACATAAAATGTAGCAGATAATACTGTAGCGTGAGGCATGGTCTGGTACAAGTGGCCTATTTAACCAAAAGTACAGTCTGTGTCTGTGAAGTAAATGAGCAAATGCTAACGAGAATAAATAAAATAACGGACGTAATACTTTAATACTGATGGTCAAATATTACTGTTAGTGTCCACCCTTCTTCACAGCTGGAAGGTTTTCACTTTGTGGCCTCATACTCTGGCAAATTTCACGTTTTCGTAGTTCATCCGTTCTATTAGTTTGTTAACGTTTCGTCATGTTGTCAGTACTGCAAAATTTTAAGATGACACGTCCCCGTTGTGCTATGAGTTGCATATATATATATATGTGTGTGTGTGTGTGTGTGTGTGTGTTGATGACATCATGGAACTTTTGCATGTTAATAAAAAGGGGATACACATAGATAAAACAGAAAAATTTTATATCTGTAAGGAAACAATAAGAGGAAATCAACTGAACGATAAACACACAGTTACCCAAATAAAATATTTGAAGTAGTACTGAAAGGGGGAGGTCATTTGACTAGGGTCTCTTCATTTCAAGAGCCTGTCAGTTACACACAACGAGTGCACACCGGTCGCAACACAAATGTTAAGGTAGCATTGGCCTTCATCAAGGCACATCACAATATTAAGGTGCTAGGTTTACTGCATTCGAGAATATGTGAGTACATAAATATTTTTAGTTTTGATTATTATTGAACATTACGAAACTCGGTAAATTCCCAAGCCACACCACACATTACCATCAATTACTGCAGATACCACCCCATATCAAAGTAATAATCGCGGAAAAGAAACCTAATTCTTTAATCTACAGGGGATCACTAGAATTATTGATATTGGAAGATTCACCCACCATAAACATTATTACTCCGCATACGTGTTGTGTTCACCTGTGCCTTAAAATATAATCCCTTATGTAGAAACCTTATTGGAATTCTACTGCCTACAAATGTATATTTTTTAATTTCTAAAAATTTAAAAGAAAATTTGTCCTTTATTCTTTTTATAGTATTACGAATTTTCATATAATCTACCAAGGCATCTTGTACTGTTTCTCTGTGTTTTACCGTGTATTATTATTATTATTATTATTATTACTACTACTACGTAAAGGTGAGATCTCATATTTGCAGCTGTAAATATTTACCGAGTTATTAAGGCCTCATGATGACTTTAAAAAATAAGTCGAAACGTGGTGCCTAATTAACTTGTATTGTAAAGTTGTGTATTTCTGTATAGTGAATAAGTTTATAGAAGTACTGTTACAGTTACTTATACTGATTGGCAAGGGACCTTCATAACCCACTGACGACTGACACTTATCTAAATTCTGTATCAGACTTAAGTTTGTACCTCTCAGAGGACACTGTGTACTTTAGATAGACAAGTCAGTTAATGTTGTTTAGGGGCAGACTGGGTGCTTATTGTGAGATACATACGAAACTCTTCAGTATACTGTGTGACAAAAGTATGGGGTTTATTAATGTACGGCACGTCTAATTATCAGTGGCTTTTAACGGTTAAAGTAACCTGCCGCCTGTCATTAATGAAGTAGTGGCATTGTTTTGAACATTTGTGTTTTTTTAATTCTTATGTTCGTACCGTGCATTTTGATACATGTTAATACAGTACCTGTTACACTATAAATTCATTACAGACACTACTAATGTATGCAGCCATATCACCACCGATTTAATCGTACACGGATGCATCATAATTGACTGTTTTAACAAAGTGTAACTTTAGCAAGCACGGATAATGAGCTTCCTGAAGATGGCGTGACTACACCGAAACATGTCGGAGCTATTTTAATGTAAATTTTAATACTGTTTTTAAGACAATCACTTGTGCATTCGTTGGTGAATAAAAAAACGTTGGTTTTTTTAATATTTGAGAAATGATGAGTTAAATGAATCGGGGGGTCTGGGAAAATGTGCAGAGTATTTGACTTTCATACCTAAGTCGTGTTGCAAACATTGCAATAGAAATGCCGCTAAAGTTTACCTACAGAAACATACATATTTACCTCAATTTTAGTGTGAACACAGCATCAGCACGTTGGCAGACGAGTGGCAAAATATCTTACACATTTGACTAGTTTTAATATTCCAGGCGCTGTCCACTTTCATGTGTCATGTTTTGGGTTTACGTGTTTACACCTTCTGTTATTATCTCGTCCATATTTATTGTCGTGTATCACTGTGCTGCCTAAAAATGCGGGACGTCCGAATTTGTAACAGAGCTCAAAGACACCCTAATTGCATTTTATCTGGTTTTTCGCAGTCTCTCCAACATCTGCTAGAAACTTACGGTGATCAAAATGGATGCCCTATCTCTTATCGTCTCCTTTGAAAAATTTGAAAATACCTTGCCTTTTTATCAGCTTTTTGGATTAGTCTGTGCTCTATCAGCCCCAATTAAAATCTGCTGCTATCAGTTCAGCCCTGCCCCGTTCTTCCAACGGGCATATTTTCTCGTGGAACATACTCTGAAATGCCTTAGGTTTAGGAGATTCTTCTCTTGTTTCACTGTGGTTCTACGTTATTTGCGATTGTTTATGATGTCAGATTGTAAATCCTCTTATCAGATTATCGTCATGATTTTAAAAAATTATCAAGTTAATTATGAAATGCGAGTGAAACGAGTGTGCCATAAATTTCTGTCTCAAATTCCTTTGCTCTTTTCGACCATGAAGTTAACATTAATGGATTCGATAGTAAACTGTGGTCAGGTGCGATGAATAGACCTACGCTGTGTTGTCTGCCCTTAGTCATGAATTACTGTGGACGTCAACAGTACCTGAGTTCAAAACAATGGATTGCTTAATTAGTTTATTGTCGACTGAGCTACATGTGTTATCGGTAGCTCTCAAATTAAGGTGTTCCCAGGTAAGACCCATAATGGCTATTTTCCTATAGCCCAGACTCGTTACACACTAAGTGAATTTACGTTTTGGTATTGACATTTCTTGGTTACAACGTTATGTAACGGCCGTCTTGAATTGGGTTGTAGCATTTTGTGCACACCAAGTGCTGTTGTTGATACTGCCATGCCTAGTTCTGCGTGAGTTGGTTCGTGAGTTGCCGTCAGCACTACGTGTAATGTTACATGACGAGATCCCTTTGGATCATGTATTTTCTGCACAGCCCAGAAAGAACAAGCGGCTGTGATTGTGTCGCCAAGGATGCTTACTGCTGTGTGTTGTTGTTGTTGTTGTTGTTGTTACAGCAGTGTGCACGTGCACTGGTTGAAGTGTAGTCTGGAGTTGTAACATTCAAAGACTTTTAACCTTTATGATGGAAGTGAGGGCGAATAGCGCTTGAAATAGTGTTGGACATATAAACCTTTGTTGCTGATACATTCCCAGATGATGGCACCTTGGTGCTGAAATATGTAGGAATTAGCACCTACATGAAGTGTGTTTTGTGATATAATTCATTGTATTTTAATTAGTTCGTTTTGTTGATTTTTATCAATACTTAATATGAGAAAATGCATGGCATGAATAATATACAATCGACCAGCAAATGTGTGACTGCCGTGACGAACAACAGAGGCCTATTAATTCGTGACTCCTCTTACGTTCCCCTGTACAAACTCTCGTTCACAATTTACTGCTTCGATCCAGCAGATTATTCGAGAATAATCCCACACTGTATACATTTAAAACAAATGTTTATGTTTGAAAGAGGGGGACAGTTTTTTTTGAATGGAATTATTACCTTTTCTGTGCTTGGTGCTGTGAGTTCTCATGTGTTCTATTGGGCATGTTAACTCGTAATCCGTTGTAATTTGGTTGCCAAAACCAACGCTTTGTTCACGAGATTATGGTAATGTCATAACCAACAGCTTTAGTCGGATTATTTTGAGTGTACCCCACTTGAAGCAGTCTGAACTGAAACGTTCCTCTGGTGCGTTTTTCATGTCAATAAAAGAATCATTTGATTGAATAACGCTCTGCTGTACGTGATAAAATAACAGGATTTGGGAGTTTTAAATTCATGTCCTCTGATTGACGCTGCATATGTGCTTTGTGACCTCTGGTACTCATTATTTAATAATACCGGTAATCGCATTTTAAAATTGTTTTCGCGGTAGTCACGAAGTTACTTATTGCAGCTCATTAAACAGGTTAATTGATGCATCGGTTGTACAGGACGTGTATTATTTTCGTTTCATGTGACTAACATCATTGTTCTCATTTGCTTCTTGTTTACTTCGGCTTTTTTCTTTCTTTCTTTGTGACGTCACATGTTTTCGTGATAACAAAATGCAATGATCCTATGGCGGTCGGCCACATCAGTAAATTTCAAACGTACGTTTTAGACACTCCCGTACCGATGCGATATCTGGTATTACGTGTGTGTGCGATGGGCGTGTTGATCTGAGGGATTTAGGTGTTACTGTGTGGCAAGTTATTGAAGGTATCGAAGAAAACTGATTTTATGGGCCTTGCCAAACCGTGTTTGACCTGAGAGTGAAGCGGCTGTTTCAGTGTGATGATCTGTTTTATTGTTTTACAGTGCCATATTTGCATTTACAAAGTTGTAACATGATCCATTTACATGTTGTATTGATGTCATGTGTTTATCAGGACCTGCAGTGACTGTGTTGGGCTCGTTCTACATTAGGCGCTACACATTTCGGCATTCGCTAATGCTGTCTGCAGACGATTAGTACATCTGTGATAATTAGATACGAAATTAATACTTTTAATCCCTCAGTGTCTGACCTCAGGTAATCAGGTAATATTTTACTGCTCCCTACGAGATTTCTGTAAATGGGGCGTAACCCCCAAGAGTAAAAGTAAATTTCTGCTTCAGCACAGAACTAAATTTTCTAACAATTATCGCAATACCAGTAGCAACAGTAGATAGGTTACCACAATACCGACAGGAAATGTCACAAACCGTTGATATCCGTAAGTAGGTCAATGACCTTCCCCGAACCCCCATTAATATGCAAATGACCTAATTATTATGCAAATTACCTATTTGATATTCGTATGCCTTGATTGATTTGCAATTGATCTAATTATTGTGCAAATTATTTTAGTCCCAGACAGCTTGTCGCCTTTAACCCTTTTGTTTTTACTCCCAGAATGCCTGGCATCTATTTGGCCGCAATCTTGGTTAGGCGTCATCTTGCAATATGGCGGACGCGCTCAATTTTTTAATTCTTTAAATTCGCCATTTTACGAAATGGCTACCTGCGCGCCCTTTTTAATTATAACCTTTCACAATATGGCGGCTATTTTTAAATATAACCCAAGTTTAAAGTTCAGTATTTTACAACATGGCTGCTACAGCGCTCTTTTTAAATATATCATAACTTCAAAACCTACCATTTTTAAATTATAACCCAACTTTTTACATTATTATTGGTAGGATCGAATTCCTTTTTAAGGTGAGGAAAATTATTTTTTCCCACTCTCGGATAACCTACGGCGATCACACCCTAGGTGTATAAATGTTATATTAATAAGGAAAATTAATAAAGTCACACAATTTACAATTACAAACCTACACACAATTATTGGTTATTTATTAATGCAATTTTTGTAATGCAGTTTTTTTATTGTGTGGTTAGCTAGCGACAATGTTTTTACAAATACAATATAAGCTGTGATGTTTTCAAGATAGAATGTTGCGGTGCGGAGTGTTTCAGAGGGGTTAAAACTTGTTTAGGGCGAATAGACTGTGAAGGTAACGGAACCGGGCAAGTGTGTTGACCGCGGGGATTGCTTTCGTTGCCTTAGGCGAACTAGCAGAAAGGGGGTTCCAAGCATCCTGCTTTAACGGAACCGTATCAGACACAGCTGATTGAAACACAACACACTAATATTTTAAAACGCACAATTCTTCCGCGTAACAGTTAGGACACTTACAGTTATTACTCCGTTTCATGAGTTTGTTTTGGGGCAATGTGTAAATTCACTTAATTTAGTAACACACAAACACATTAAAACACGCTGTAATATTTTAAGTACGCACTAATATAATTTACTCGCTTATAGCCATAAAATAAACGAATTTTAAATATGTGTATAATAATTTACTACTGATAATTAGAAATGAAATTAGCGTATAATTCACATCTACATTAAAACACACGGTGAAATAATTTACGCGCATATGAAAGCACTTATTATAAGCCAAAGTAGATACATAAATTTTAGCAGCGTATAATTATTTACTACTGATAATTTTGTACGGTAGAAACGCATAGCGGATCCGCTTTTGCACGTATAATTACACTAAAATATGCTGCAATAATTTAAGTACGTGCTCATTCAATTTACGCCCTTATGAAGCAGTATATAATAACTTTACGTAGAATTATTTACTACTGATATTTAGAAATAATATTAGCGAATAATTTGCAATTACATTAAAACACGGCGATAATTTAAGTTCAGTATAAGTACGCATTAATATGATTTACGCGTCTATGTTAACACTATATTGTATGCTAGAGAAGATATATAAATTTTGTTTAGCACAGCGTATAATTATTTACTACTGATAATTTTGTACGACTTAAAAGAAATACACAGCGTACGCGAAATGCATTTTATACAAGCACTCGCAGGTAGCTAAGGTAACTCATAATGCATTTCCAGTTGAGATAGGAACAGCCACCATTCTAGTCACAATGGCACCAGACTGCTTCCGCTCACCCGGTAGGCTGAAGGATTCCCTTAGCGCTAGGGAGACAAAACATTGTTTAAGGCGATCCGATGGAGTAGAAACAGCAGCCCACCGACACCTGTTGGTGTTTTCTTAATTATTTTGCAGACCTGTTTATGGACAGGCTAGTTGCACACCCTACTGAAGACTAAACAAATCTTCAGTGTGCAGATACCGCGACGCCTTAACTTCCGATGTTTGTGCGAATAAAGAGGGGACCGGTTGATGCTTGTACACATACACTGCTTTTAGCACATTTAACACTCACTGTAGATAACGAATAAGCACTTAAGTTTTTCAGCAGTGTCTAAATTGTGTCCCTTTTATATGTTGTAAATAAATGCATCTTGGTGCCAATTTCGCAAGTTAGTGCCATGGAGAGTCCATTTTCTCCCAGTCGCTAAGTATCTGGCCGCATTCGAAAAACGAAATGAGATCCTTTTTTCCTGTAACAAAGGGTCATCTTTTACATTACTCTGGCATTTTTGAGGAATTAATTTTTACCTGTCCTAAACACACTCATGTCGAAAGTGCTTACCGGTATTGAAGAACCCAGCGTCGCTTAGGCACTTAGCACACTGTTTAGTGGAGGGCGGCGACGTATTAAAACAATGTATTCAAGCTTCGCCTGTGGCGAATTGCAGGTACAGTGGACCGTCCCATTGGGCAGAGTTGTGTTATCTTAACACGTGTTTAAGTGTTTTACGACTTGTAGCTGTAAACGAACAGAAAATTAGTGCGGAGTTATAAAAGACGCACACACTTATAAAACAATTGATACAAATAATAGTACTTATTGCATTCTGGTCGCGAATTGGAACTTAACTCGAAATGAGACCCACACACGTTGCGGCCTCGGGCAGACTGTTCATGAATTGTCTCAGGCAGGTCGCCCGAACCAGTAGGGATTTTCCCGACAAAAGAGACCCGTAATTATCCCAAAAGACGGACTCCATCGCTTATGGTCTTTGAATGGGTCGTTTGTTTGCCAGTGGCCTAATTCTGCTCCACAAATACGCAACAAACTACATCACTCCAGTTTATGTAATAAAATCCGGCTGCTGCCAGGTGATTCTTATCCATGAATGTTACTTGCAATTTTTGAAATGTCTGAGGAAGATCACCTTCTCTCTTCTTATTTAAGAGCTGCACGTCTCTGCTGATAGTCTATTCTGCTGGTGGCGGTTGGATATAAACCAGTCCACCAGTGGAATTATTGCACGAACACATGGCTGGAGAGCGCGAGTGATACTAACACTGTTCTGTGTGGGTGGCCTTAAATACAACTAAACATTTCTTCCCCTTCCTTTAAAATTACGCTGCCAAACGTTTATGGCACCCTCTTTGAAGATAGTGTTATGTTGTAAAGTCATTAGCATACCGGACGTTAATCCGAGTAACACGTGCGTTTATCCTAATGGTTTAAACATTCTCAAAATGTCTTAGCGGACGCAGTATAAATTGTGGTGTTTGAACGGGAGTGGTAGATTCTTCTTTCTGCTTTCACTGCGAATAGAGGTGCCTGCTTGAAACCTGCGCTAACCTGCTACAGCGACTACCAACTTACAACACAGCTACAACTAAAGTTGTAACAGCTACAGCTGCAATAATCACCAGAGGCTACCAGCAACATATCTACAACTGTCGACTTATACACGTGCAGCAAAAGCTACAACTTAGCAACTTGCCACATCTACATTTCCTGACAGATATATTTCCAACGATTAATTTCAAGTAAGTGGTATATTTTTTAATCAAAATATAATAATGGCAAAGAAACTGTTCTTGAATGGAGAGAGAGAGCTATCCAGGCTGCTCACGTTCTCTCTGTCAGCAGGGAGGAGCCTAATTCGGAGGTAGCATCCTATAGCAGAAAAAGTTATGTGTCGGGAATAACAGAAGAGTTACCCTTCATTATTTTGGACGAAACTATAAAATCGTTTCCAAAATTCAACGCCACCTGTCGTAGTTTGTTGATCACGTTTGGACCCCCTGGTGAAGAGCAATAAACCACGGTTTATTTAAAGGAATGCCTTACTCCGTTAACTGATTACTTCGTTGATGAAGTGCGTGATACAGCTTTGGTGGAACTGAGAATTCGGAACACTGAGAATGTGCGGGATAAGTTAGTTGAGATTAGCTTCTGGCTCCCTGAACAGCTTAAACCTGGTGTGTTCTGAGGCGTACTCGGGAAGTCCGTTCAGTGTAATACGTGATTCGGTTTGAGTGACCGTTTCGAATTGCATTCGGATTATGTCAGGATTCGTGCTGGTAACGGTCGTGATAAGACGAAAGGGCGGTCTTTAGATGTGATGAGCACTATTAAAAAGAGTATTGTTGTGAATGCGGCCTTTTTGTTTTCGGCTCCTGCACTCATCTTCGCTATGGCTAAGGTTAACTTTGACGCACAGTACGCATTATATAGGGATGTTAAAGGTTTGAAATAACCTGTTGAAGACCTCTTGAATGCTTCCGGTGCTAATTTACGTAATGCCGAAAGTGTTAAGGAATTTGAACAGTTTCAGAATTATCTTTCGGGCTACAAAACTATTCTGTATGATGGTTTAAGCCGTGATAGGGTCATTTTCAGTGGAAATTCCCTTTCGAACAAGAAATTGTGCCTTCTATATGATGCACTACAGTGCCATTACGAAATTCCAGCTGCAGTTGCCAAGTAGTACATGTGTAACGCATGTTACACTTTATACGACAAAACACGCAAGTGTGACAGAGCTTGCTCCGTATGTACAGCTACTGTACGAAAGATCGGTCAAGGTTTTGTCCTACATGCATCAGGTGGTCACTTGGTGAGAAATGTTTTCAGAATCATTTGACCCTTAAAGTGAAAGGTAAGCTAGTTTGTTAGTGGAGACAAGTATGCCAAAATTGTAGTATGACGGTATCTGGTAATTACAAACATGAATGCTTCAAGAGATTTCGCAGTTATTGTTATAAGGAAACTTCCGGCCGTTTTTGCTACGTGGTAATGGTGATTGTGAATTCGTAGTCAAGGAGTTGTGCGGCTGACAACTCCAACAGTAACAGGGTTTCATCATATGTCTTTTTTTTTTAGAGACTTGCTTCTTGGAAGAAGTACCATCGTTTTTAAACCACAATGAAGTAGGCTATTGACCACGGGCTTAATTAGAATGATGGCGATGTACTGTATTCAGAGCTGTTGGATTTGCTAGATCGCTGGGCATCATCTGCCGTTGCAATATATTGCTTCGGGCCTCAGAAAACTATTTGTGGTCTTATCGACCGTACAGTTATTGATATCACTAAGCTAGGATGCCTTCCATTCGCCGACATAAGTCTACCAGGCATCAGCTGCACGTTTTCGTGAAACAAGTCCAGACATGTTTGTGCATTGCAGACGGCCTATTCATTATCTCAATGGCTAAATTTTTACATTCCTAGTCTGCAGTATGCAAGGTTTCCTACTCAGCCTGTATGTCATTGATGTTTTCTAAATGACGAAGTTGCTTCGTCGTAGGACCTCAAACCACAGGTGAAGATTGTAACTTCTATAGGCCATGTGGTGTTGAATGACATACAGTGGTTCATTCTGGTGCCATTCAAGAGTAATATATCGAAGAATGGAATACACGAACTTGGTGACCTGCGTCGTACCCTGTGAATTTACTGTGGGCGGTATATACGCATCACGATTGAGAACATTCAAGTGTATCTAACCAAAACGAGATTGGTCACAGCTGATGGATTTAGCGGGTGCTTGCATAGACAGGCGAGTAATCATGTTTTGTAGACTCCAAGATGTGCCGGTGGAGTGGCGAGATAAGTGTGTTCAATCTAAGTTCTTCTCTACACCTCCAAACACAAATGCCATTGATTTCGATACATTGTGGGATGAAGTAACGTATAAAAACCAGTCTTGTACCAAATAAATACTTATAAGTGTGGATTATTTGATTTGTACACCTATTACAAATGTATTTTTCTTAGAATAACCTATATTTTATGTATTTGATTTGTAAACCAATTAATAACATTGTATTTTTAATGACATTAAAATTGTATATTTTTGTAAATACAAAAAATGTGTATTTGTTTATTGCCCAAATCCTATTTCCTTTGAAAAAAGAGATGGTTCAGCAGGTTGGATTCCAACCCACAATTTTCAATTATGAGTCTGGAATTCTACGGCTCAACCGCCTCTTTTTCAAGAATGACAAAGTCTTAAGTCAGTAAGATAAATTTAAAAACCGCTTTAGCCGCCATATTGTAAAATGTTAAGTTATAATTTAAAAATGGTGGACTTTAAAGTTATAATTATAAAGAGTCCCCTAGCAGCCATGTTGTAAAGTGGTGAAATTTAAAGTTAGGTTATATTTAAAAATAGCGCCCTGGCGGCCATATTTAAAATAGGTAATATAAAAGTAGGTTATAATTAAAAAATTAAGAATTAAAAAAGAGCGCACGTCCGCCATATTGCAAGATGGCGCCTATCCAAGTTGGCGACCAAATAGATGCCAGGCAGTCTGGGAGCCAAAACAAAAGGTTGAAAGGCGACAAGCTGTCTGGGGACTAAAATAATTTACATAATAATTATATCAGTGGCATATCAATCAAGGACGTCTGAATATTAATTTGTTACTTTGCATACTAAGCAAGGCCTATTAATATCAAGTAGGTAATTTTTATAATAATTAGGTCATTTGCATATTATTGCTGTCCGGGAAAGTTAATTGACCTACTTCCGGTATCAAACGTTAGTGACGTCGTTTGCTGTCGGTATTGTGGCACCCTATCTACTAGCAACAAATTAAATTATCAGTTTTCGGTGAGCAGTGCTGATACAGATGTAACAGTTTACCTTCCGCCCCCGTCGCTATTTTCTCAGATTTCGGCAATACATTAAGGGAAGTAATTACACTTTTTCAGTATTCGAGGTTCTTACGGCGGTGGTGGTGAAGATCCAAGTCTTCTGGAGCATTGAGCCATTCCAGTGTTTCGAGGGAACCCTGTTACTTGGTAAAGAGTTACGAAGTTTTAGAGGAGCGTCATTCCTCCTTCTTCACGGTCAAGCGGTCTAATCTAGTTCAGGAAGAGCGGACTATATGGACTGCTTGACCCTGAAGATAAAAGCCATAGGGTGCTCCGAAACGTCGGTAACTTTATCAGTTGAAACGTATAAGACCCTATAAGACTTGAATCTTCAACTACGTACCGAGTCGTACCTGTCGAAACCAATAGGTTTAATTACACATAAAGTGTGTATGAAAGTAAGAAGTAAATAAAACGTTAATCTGGTAATAATGGTGTGGGCACCGGGCGATTGGCGTACGCTAGAATTCTGTTGAAAGCATTTTGGAACACTTCGAAATACCACAGCAAGTACAAGCAGTTTTTCGGCTTAGATTCGAATCCGCCATTTCCGTATTACACGTTAGCTTGCCGTAATGTCCTCTGTTATGTCACATGAAACCAATACTCGACTCACACTTTTGTGTAGCAGTACCATAAATCAGTGTCCAGTATCCTCTCAATTAATTCTGGGTATAGTTTACTGTCAAGCCTAATATCGTTCCACAAATCAGGCCACTTCTAATCAGTAACTAAAGTTGGGTCCTGCTAATGTAGCGTGCCAATTCTAATTACTGTTAATTCTGTTAATGATAGTTTGACGCAACTGTAAGCCACACACAACAGGTGAGACGCCGTATCGTGGTTACACGTGTACTCCCACACACAAAATACACACACACACACACCCACACACACACACACACACACACACACACACACACACACACACACACACACTACTGGCAGCATCCCCTGAACTGCGGAACAAATAATCACGAATAAGGCAATTTGTAACATACTCCATCTTGAAAAAAATTAACGGGACCGAGCACGGGGAGTATTGTCAATCACTGTCACTGCATTCATTTTATCCACAAATCTAATTAGCCTGATAATAAATTGTGTAAATGAAACTATGTATAAAAATATATATGTTTTTTTTTTTAAGATTTAATCAGGGGAATTCGTGCGGGACTTGTTCACTCAAGCGGTCTTCTGGAAATGCTTGGTTCTTGTCTAGAACAAGATACTTCCCTGGATAATAATTTTGTAGTTTTTATAGCCCCCCCTCCAAATAATGCCAGTATACTACCACAAATAGACCATGGCCCCTTCCTTCCATACCATTTACTATTAATCTCAAATCATCATACCTTCCGCCACTACATAACTTGAGATGCGGACAGCGACGTTAAATAAGCAATAAATAATAGAGAGCTTCTTTGTTGTAATGTGTTTTGAACTTGTTTTCAAATGCACCACTACGAAGGTACCAAGTAAATCAAGATGAACTGTTATTGAATCGAATCTTATCAGCTTTTGATAATGTTCGTTTATCGGTGAACACGTGAAAATATCTCTAAAGGGAAACACAGATGCTCTTTCAGATGAAAGTAACAGGTTTGGTCTGGGAATGAATGCTGCGGAAACTGAGGAGATCTTTGCTGTTTCATCACTTCACTGCATAGCAACACGCGCCAGGTAACAAAATGAGCTATTACTTCGTCGGAAATGTGCCAGGTTTTTAATACTAACATATCGCAAATAATTTTACGAAGAAACGAATAGTGGGTTAAATTCGAGGGATGCTTGCTGCCACTTACATCACACTATAGTGTCTTCCTGCCTGTATTCTTGTTGCCACTTATACACAGTACAGTGTCTTCTTTCCCTATTCTTGCTGCCGCTTACATCACAATATAGTGTCTTCCTGTCTGTATTCTTGCTGCCACTTATCCACATTATAGTGCCTTCCTGTCTGTATTCTTGCTGCCACTTACATCACAGTATATTGTCTTCCTGTCTGTATTCTTGGTGCATTTTACATCACAGTATAGTGTCTTCCTCTCTGTATTCTTGCTGCCTCTTACATCACAGCATAGTGTCTTCCTGTCTGTATTCTTGCTGCCATTTACATAACAGTATAGTGTCTTCCTGTCTGTATTCTTGCTGCCGCGTACATTACAGCATAATGTCTTCCGGTCTGTATTCTTGCTGCCACGTAAATCACAGTATAATGTCTTCCGGTCTGTATTCTTGCTGCCCCTTACATCACAGTATAATGTCTTCCTGTCTGTATTCTTGCTGCCACGTACATCACAGTACGATGGGTGTTCAATAATTTATCTACCTAAGCAGGAAAGAAAGCAATGAGCGGATTGAAAGAAGTCTGTGCATGTTGGGACATTTCTTGAGGTGTCACATATGCAGCCTTAGCTCAGTGCGACTCTGTCAGAGTGTCAGCATGTCAAGTGAACCTCTGTGTGAGGTTTCTAAGAAACTGCTCGATTTGGAGCAAAGATCAGTTACAAAATTTCTTACTAAAGAATGTAAGAAGCCAAAGGAGATACTTGAACGCATGGGGGCAGTTTATGGGGAGTCTGCCCCTTCTTACTACAAAGTGAAATTTTGGAGTAAACAATTTAAGTGAGGAAGAGAATCGATTGAAGATGGCCCTCACACTGGGCGTCCTGTGGAAGCGACTTCTGAAGAAATGTGTCAGAAATTGAAAAGTTTGATTTTGGCAGATAGGCGAATGAAGGTGTCGAGATTAGCGGAAGAGACAGGCATCTCAGCTGGAGCAGTTTGGACCATTATTCATGAAAAGCTGGACATGTCCAAGGTCAGTGCAAGATGGGTCCCAAGAATGCTGAGTCCTTTTCAAAAGGACACTCGTCGCCAATGCTGTCAAGAGAACTTGGAGCTGCTCACTGAGGATCCGGAACATTTTTTTCAACGTTTGGTGACGGAGACGAGACTTGGGTATATCACAGAGATCCTGAGTCGAAAATGGAGTCCATGCAGTGGAAGCACAAGACTTCCCCCACCCCTAAAAAGTTTAGGGTTGAAAAATTTGCTGGCAAAGTCATGGCAACTTTTTTCTGGAATGAGAAAGGACTTCTGCTTTTAGAATTCATGCCACAGAAGACTACCATAACTGGACAGATCTATGCTAACACAATTACCGCTTTGCGAGAGGCCATCAAAGAGAAAAGGCGAGGAAAGCTCCCAGCTACTGCTCCTTCATGACAACGCGCTAGTGCACATGTCTGCAAAATCTCAAGCTGCCATTTGGCAATGTGAGTTCCAACAGCTAAATTACCCACCCTACAGTCCAGACCTAGCTCCCTCGGATTATTTTCTATTCCGAGTTATAAAAAAATTTCTTCGGGGTAAACTATTTTCAAGCGATGAAGGAGTCGAGGAGGCAGTCACGGCGTGGTTTGAAGAGCAGTCAAAAATTTTTTTTCCAGGGGGATAAAGTCGTTGCAACAAAAGTGGGCGAAGTGTATTGAGTTATTAGGGGACTACATTGAAAAATAAAAAATATTTATTTTGTGATAAGTTGTTTCTTTCTTACTCAGGTAGATAAATTATTGAACACCCCTCGTATATTGTCTTCCTGTCTGTATTCTTGCTGCCACTTATCCGCAGTATATTGTCTTCCTGTCTATTCATGCTGACACTTATCCACAGTATATTGTCTTCCTGACTGTATCGTTGCTGCCACTTACATCACAGTATAGTGTCTTCCTGTCTGTATTCTTGCTGCCACGTACATCAGAGTACAGTGTCTTCCTGTCTGTATTCTTGCTGCCACTTATCCACAGTATATTGTCTTCCTGTCTATTCTTGCTGCCACTTATCCACATTATATTGTCTTCGTGTCTGTATTCTTGCTGCCATGTACATCACATTATAGGGTCTTCATGTCTGTATTCTTGCAGCCACTTATCCACAGTATATTGTCTTCCTGTCTATTCTTGCTGCCACTTATCCACTGTATAATGTCTTCCTATCTGTATTCTTGCTGTCATTTACATCACAGTATAGTGTCTTCCTGTATGTATTCTTGCTGCCACGTACATCACAGTATAGTGTCTTCCTGTCTGTATTCTTGCTGCCACGTACATCACAGTATAGTGTTTTCACGTCTGTATTCTAACACCTACCGATAACATACAAATACCATAATTCTGTCGGTTTTTTTTAAACCAGATGGATGTGAAATTTAGTCTGTCATCCGAAGGGATGCACATAGATTGAGGATAAATAACTCTTTATTAAATCATATTTCCTTGCAAAATAAATGAACTAGTTAATAGTAATGCGTATCTAGTTAAGAAACGCTGTGCTTTTTGGATCGAAGATTCATAGCCATATTCAGGTGTCCTTCCTTGGACTTTGTCCTAAGTGAGTTGGATCCAGTTACGGGTCGAAATGCTGTTTTTCAAATATACTTTTCGTTATTATCCTTCCTATACCCCCGGTCTGTCGTCTTACTTTGTCATCCTAACAGGTACGAATGAAGTGTACAAAGTGTGAAATGTCTAGTACTGTAATTTTTTGTTTCCTTCTATTACGTTCACTCTGTTTGGACCACACGTGTTCCTCAGACACTCTCATTCCACACATCAGTAAATGGTAATGCATAGTTACTGCATGGTTAGTACTGAATACCTTCAAGGCACTTGGTATGTTATTCCCCCAGAGCAAGAAACCATCTTTTAGGCCGATATACACAGAGAGCAGGTACCATTATAAGTGTTTGTGTGTGTGTGTGTGTGTTTTTTTTTGAGGTCATTATGTAGGAATGAACAAGCGTAAAGCTTCGGAACACAACGGTAATAACCATTTCCCGACTATATCATTCCCTTATTATCCTAATAACCATCCCCGGATAGCAGAGTCCGTCGTGCAGTGTGGATAGTCCTTCAGCTGGACAAATTTCCTGCTTGTTACGGAACTCGAAGTCTCATTACCGTCTTCAAAGGGTCCCGCCATTTTACCTTATCCAGAGTTCACATCTTCACGTATTATTTTGCCTTTGAGTTCGGTTGTGCTGTTATTCTTTGGTGTAAGTGGGCGTGTACGCTGTCTTCCCAATAGGTCTCTTCTTGCAGGTTTTCCGACAAAAGTGTTGTATAAATTTCTCGTGCGTTTTACATGTCCAGCTTTTCTCATCCTGATTGACCTAACATTTTGCACCAAAATCTAAGAGTCGAAGATATACAACCGTTGTGCATGTCGATTTTGATGTGGAGTATACAAAGTGATAGGAAATGGAAATGAAAATTCATGCCCTTTTTTTGTAAGTGTGCGAGGTTTTAAGTTTTCGCAGCGGTGCATTGGAACTCTGCGTACTTCTGAGATAATTGCTCCGCGTGAATGGGCGATTTGTGCCGGACGTTTCGGGACAGCGTGGTGATTCCATCTACAAGTGTTTTCGAACTCCGGACACGGATGTGCTTAGGATACAAAGGGCAAATTACCTCACCGTCTGTACGAGTTGCCGGTCTCCTCATCCGCCATGAGACACGCATCGGTAGCACTACATTTTCACGTTTCTATATCGCTGGTTTAGGCGCATATCCAGCCTGCGACACGTAGTTTACATTTGTGTATCTTCAAATTGCCGATCTGATATCCTCATGCAAACTTCATTAACGATGAGCAAATCCGTAAACAAAAATTTCACAACAGTGACGAGACCCTACCCGCTGGTAACTTTGGGTTAAATAGCATTGTACCATTACCCTCGCTTAAGACTTGTCGTGCACCACACATCCACGAATTCATCAGTAATACTATGCTCTCAGCCCTTGTCGACTTTCAGTTTGTAGAGTACAACGGCCATTTCAATTTTATATTTTGATATTTCTGCTTTTATGCGTTCTTTGAACAGAACGCACGGAGAGAACGCTTGTGGGTGGCCTAGGTGTTGCCCGTCCGTTCTCCTCCTGGTGTCCTAAACAGCGGACTTAGAAAATTTGTGTTGGGGAATCTGGAGTAAAGAATGAAAAGGGAATTTAAAACTGGTTCTTTTCGGCCCGCAGTACTCCGTATTTTACATGCAGCTGTATTATAGGTTTGTCTATAAAACGGCTTGTCATACAAGACGTGATATATGGCATAAAATACACACCTTCTTCTCATGATTAAGAGTTTACTAAATTATATAAGACTGGGTTCAATGGATATACGAATAAAACTAATTTATGAATATTTGGTCTAATATCTGTTGCGTAATAAAATAAATAAATGAACATAAACATCAGTTATGTATGCCGAATTATTACGGAAGCTTCTGAAAAAGGATGTACTCACGCAGAGTAGGCGCACGCTTTTGTAATCTTGTAGATGTCTATTAAGGTATTACACCTCATTAGCATCTGATTAATCTGAAGCAGAGTTTTGCAGAAAGAAATTCTTCCTACTTAGATCCCAAGACTGACGCCAGTGGCCGGACTTACCAACTGGCACGGGACACGCGACAACAACGGCATCAATAATAGCACAGTTTTTGTTCGCTTGGAAGTGCGCTTAAAAGTGGATGTATGTGATAGAGACTACGAAAGTAAAGCAATGGCGTAGGCAAGGTAAGGGGAAACGGGAACTGGCGATAACCTATTAAAATGGAAATTAGAAACACGAAGAGCAGAGTGGCGGTAGGAGGGGAACACCTAGCACCAATTTCCCATCATTCCCCTGTCCCTCCACCGTCATCACCTGTAACGGAGAGCGTGTTGGCACTGTAGAGCGGAAACAATTTGCTGCTACCGGAAATGGCTACCATCCGTCCGCCCTTCCGCCAGTCCACACACCCTGTCGATGTTGGGCTAACACTGGGATTGCTGTGATCTGCTGTATTTAACGAGACATTTACAGAACTGTTGCTGCACCCAGACAACATCCAGGGACATTTATTCAGCTGTTTACGTACTGTTCAGGAGCAGCATCACCATAATTCTGCACACTTTAATATTCACCAGCTCGTTGTAGCGGGCCATGATAAGCATCCTTCCGCGTTTTAAGTTTTTCGTTCCCACAGTCAGGCGTGGAAAATTATTTCTTACCGAGCTATATTGTTCAACAGTCGCGTGTTTTTGGTGTCCTTGGTTGGATTGTCTGGCCGGCGATCGGTAGATACGAATAATGATTTTTGTGATTTTTCTCAGTCATTCGAATGGTATGCTGAGTCTTTCTTTATATAGGCCACGGCCACCACCATTTCATTTTCATCCTTAGAAACAATCTTGCCTTTCGCCACCATGTAGACCGTGTGGTTGATCAACCGCTGCTAAATAAAACGATGCATAATCAAATTAATCACACCTTCTGCAGGTAGCGAGCCAAATTGTATTCGTATCACTCATGTTTTGCTAAATATAGCTGACTGATCTTCAGGTATTTGGCATTTTGGTTCCCAATTTTGTTTATAAAGCTAGTTCGGAATTCTGTCTTCAGGTAATGACACTCGAGGTTTAAGGTTCTGACGGCGGTGATTTAACATCAGTCTGTTCTGGGCTGTGGCACCGTGTAGCCTTAGAAACTTACCGACGTTTCGAAGGGACGCACTGGCTGTATCTCCAGAGTAACTTGCACATGGAGACAGCAAGTTTGCCCGGAACGTCTGTGAATTTATACCAGACTACACGTCGTCATATCCCAGAAGGTAGCAGCCTTTCACTTTTGACCTTTCTTTCTTTACGTAGCTCCAGATTATTCACAGTTATGTAGCCTGTGTAACAGACCTGTATTTGTATGTGTGTAGACTTCAGAGACCTGCACCTAATTGCACTTATAAGTGTCTTACATGGCTTGCTGCTGTGTGGAGGAATGGCGTGTCTGTATTTTGTAACCATTGTTCATGTATTTGAATATTTATGTGTGGGCATATTCTGTCACCAGTTTCAAAATATACTCAGGAGGAAGAAATAAAATGTCTTATTTTCAAACGTAATTTCCTCCTGAAGAAAGATTACACACAACACCGCCTGTCTTTTGTTTTAATAGTGGTTTAAAAACGTCAATTTACGTCTTCATTTTATATAGAAATCTAAGGGAGAGGAAGAAGAAAAAGAAGCTATCTTACGAACCGGCTTAAGTTGCAATCTTCTTTTTTAAAGTCTCATTTGAATTGTAAATTCGGTTTGAAATTATGAGAGAGGGGTTTCACGGCGCCGGAGCGATGGATGCAGTGGAGGCAGTGCTTTATAAAATTCGTATGCTGATGTATTAATTTATTTCTCGCGCGTGGTGGCGAAGAAAGAAGACGAGGGAAAAGGAAAATATCAAATCAATTTTGTCTATTAAATTAATGACGAAAAACTTTATAATGCCGCTTGCAAGAATTCTGGAATTAAGAGGACGTTTTGTTCTTCGTTGTCGTGATGAAAAGTTCTATATTGTGTCCCAGTTTTCATTCTGTCACGTGATTTTGTGAGTCGTTCGCAATTTAGTTACCCAGAAGCGCGAAGTATGTACAGTGGCTTTTGCCGAAGACTTGGAAGTAAAAATGCCTTAGACTCGTACAACACGCTTCATATGTCAAGTGCTGAAATTTCCATTCATTGGGTGCAATGTCGGATTCCGAAGGGTTATACATTTTAGATTCTGATAGCACACGTACTGTGCGTCTGTAACAGATCGGCCTAAAGGTCTGGAGTTCAGAGTTCGGTTCTTGATAGGGGCCCCACATCCGTTCAGACTTGTGTACTCATCGGCCTCCCATGCAGTAGGCTACATTCCAGAAGGAGGAGGAAAGTCAGTCGGTGTGTAAACCGACGACTTGCATCCACCTTGCACCGCGATGTTTAATACGCGGATTTTACCGCCATTCCCCCGATGTTATGTTACCGTGCGAAATTCGTCAGATCTCATCGTTACACCGAAATGTTTTGAACCCAGGCCATGTTAAATTTGGCATTTTCCTAAAAAAAAATCGCCGTAATAAAAGTTGTACACTCTTCAGCGGTCTGTCACCCTACGAAGCTTCAGATCACTGTGCTGAACGGTGCTAGTTCGACCGCCATGTTGGGTATTGTGTGTGACCGAATGTTCTGAGGACCAATACCGGGACATCCGTAGCACAGTTTCACAATGAATGATTAATTAGTGCATAACATTCGTAACTGAGTGTGAGTGAGGCCACGGACCAGGGCGCGCAGTTCGCTAATAGTTTTCAGAGAAGAAACTTGAATTCCCTCGAAACCCTAAAAAGAACGAAACTGTCGTACGTCGCCTTCGTTGGGGGGTCCGTATGGGCCATGGCTGTGTGGTTAAATTCGGTGTCTTCAGATATTTCACTTGTTCTTCCCACTGACGCAGGATCTCTCTCAAGGACGAAACAGAGAGCATCGTAATGTGCCTGGCATACGTGGATATTCAGGAGTTACGGTAACCCATTTGGAACCGTGGACAGCGGACCGACTGCCTGTCGACGTACGGTTCTTATGATTGTCCTTTGTCTGTCTGATGGAACGTCAGAGCCTGCAGTACGATACGATTGTTTCGTTCACTTTTTTTTTTTTTTCACAGAACGAAATGTAACAACATTTCTTTTACGATGATCAGTACCATTTCAAAACACTTTTTGTTCTCAGTTACGGGTTTTTATATCACGAACTGTCCTTTTTGTATCTGTTTCAGTTTGTAAAGAAATCCGGGTCCGAATTCGGGAACATAGTGTTTTAACTACAATGTAATTAGACGGTCATACAGATTAAAATGCGGTTTGAATAACCTGATCTAACCATAATTTAGGAACCGTAAGACTATCAAACACCAATCGCTTTTCCAACTCTCATAAATTCAGGAAATTTTATTTGTCCTAATGTATTGAGAGACGGTAAGGCGGCTAATTGACGAAGGTATTTAAAATCACCTTTCCATATCCTGCAAACAAGAGCGTTTATTTGATACGAGCCATCCCGTTGTGTTGTAGTACTAGCGAAAATATCGCTCAGTCAAAACACAACAATTTACTCAATAATGTAAAGTTTGCTACATGTTTCGGTTACAAGTAACCATCATCAGGCAGACATTTCAGTACATGGACATGACATGTTAGTGCTACAGCATGGGATCCCATATTGTTTACATTTTCTTTGTAGAATTTCAGACATTTAGATTAATAAACCGCTCAATATTTAATATCTTAACTAATGTATTTTATGAAATTATATATGAACCTATCAATGTAGGTCTATCAGTTAAAATCCAAAAATCTTAAAAATTTAAAAACCTGAAAATCTTACTTATATTCTGAGTGTTTTAGGTTTTTAAAATTTTTAAATTTTAACTAGTAGACCTACATTGATACGTTCGTAGATAAATTCAGAAAATACATCAGTCAAGATATTAAAATACTGAGCAGTTTATCATCTATATTTCTGATATTCTACACAGCAAATGTAAACAATATGGGATCCCATACTGTGGCACTGAACATCTCATGTCCAAGTACTGAAATGTCTGCCTGATGATGGTTACTTGTAACCTAAACATGTAGCAAACTTTATTGAATATATTGTTGTGTTTTTACTGAACGATATTTTAGTTAAGAGCCTTTATGTCCTTTCCCTCTTCTTCCCAGCTTTATGTTGTCTGCCCTTCGCGACGTTCACGGTAGTCACCAAGTAGTTGGTGAACCATTGTATTGCCACATTTAACATCGTATTTCTGTCATACAGGAACCGGCCCTGTCTAGTCCTTTGTTTCCATTGCGTTCTCTTACTACTTTGTCTCTTCTTCCATCAACGGTTTGAGAAACGCTGGTTTAACGTATTAAAATTATTTTCCTTTCCTACACTAACATCCTTTTTCACCCTTATTTCGCGTTCGTCGCTGTTGCTGCATGCTGCCTCTTTCGTAACCTTTCTATCAAGCCCAGACCCACCCTTCATCTCGTTAGCTGAGTCAACAATTACATTGCCTTTCTTATTCCCACTTCCGACTCATTCTTCTTCGGCTTTCTAGCCACAAATCACATTCGGATGATCGCTGCTTTAGGAACCATAACAGAATAGAAAGAAATGCGAACAAAAAGAGGTCTCACGGTCCTCTTTCAAAGCTATGAACATCGTGCTTCTTCTTTGTCACTTTTAACAAGTGCTAGCCAAGTATGTTGTAGTTTGAAAGTCTATACACCCGTTTATGGATATTAGTGTAAAGCAAGTGCTAGGAATTTGTGCCGATTCCTTTTATGTTGATTTCCTCCACGTTACTGTGCATGCTTGCAAATTCTGTAACAGAGCTGAACAGTGTAAGATTTTTCATTAACCGAACGTTGAAAGAAGACGTGACGTGTCGTAGTCGACGGTCCGCCATTTATATGTATTGTTAAACATGAACGCATATTTACAATGTTTGCTAAGGAATTTAATTTGTGCTTTTATTCTGTCTAGATTTAGAAAGTCTCGGCCCTGAAACAGATTTCTTTGAATTGTTCTGAGGTTTTATTCAGTTACATTAGAAAGTGCCGAAGTAGGGCCTGCTGAAAATTACCTACGTGCTTCGGGACCTAAAGGGCTGTAACCCATTTTTTATTCTTTTCATATTCTGTTACTCTCAAATATGCCACGGTCGTTTTCCACATCAGCATTCTTAATCATCTAATGTTACACAGCGTATTCCGTCGAGAAAGCGTCGTTATATCATAACAGAGATTATGAAAAGCCATATCGCATTGCAGAAGTAGATTATATTACGTCCTGTAGCCATATTTTCCCATAATCTCATGTATATATGCATATTTTCGTACCCCATTTCCAGTTATTTCGAAGTGCTATAGCAGTGATTTTCTGTATGGCAGGACATCACAGTTGCCCTTTTGGTGCTCAGTTATATCTCAGTGAGTCGTAAAGAATATGCAGTTTATTAACATGTTCGCTTAATTTAAGACTCCTTCGAGACGTTTTTCTGTTCAGTCAGCGTTAGTCCTGTGGCACGAATTAAATCTGAGTATTTTATTGCTGTGTGACTGGTTTACCTGTGGATAAGTTTTGTGGTAAATTTTGGTTGTTGACTGTGCAGTGGTTAAATTAGTTTTGTATGGTTATTTCCTTTACATTTTCCTGTTCAGAGTTTAGGTATGGAACTCTGATGGAAAATGACCACATGGAAGACGTAGGCGTGAGATGGCAATATTAAAATTGATCTTAAATTGGTTGATAGGGCGTGTATTGAATGAATCTGTTTGCGGATTTGGACATTGGGGCGGGCTGTTATGTACTGGATAATTCACTTTCGGGTTCCATAAAATGCGAGGAATTTCTTGACTAGCTTTTCAAGGAGGATTCTGGTCGGTGGAGTTGCTTAGTTGTGGGTATTCTGAGTAGACAAAATCAAGTAATATCTTATAGTTTGTTCCTTATACATCGAGTTGTATAAATAGTGCATCCGTGCAGCGATCTAATGCTGTACTGATTGACCTGACTTTGCTGTAGGAACTCGCTCCTTTTCCTCTAGTCCGCTCTATTAAAAAAAAATAGGTAAAGATACATGAAACGCCGTGCGTAGTGTCTGTTCACCGTGTGCGCACGGCAACTTCGCTGACTCTGAAGTGTACCAAATAGCCTAGACACAGTGTTGCAGGCGTACTTGTAATCGCGGAACCCTACCAACCGATCACAAAACAGTCAATGCAGAATACTTTGTTCAGAGTCACTATTCAGCAAAAGGGACAGCGTATGCGTTTACTAGTGAAATGAGTACGGTAACACGAGCTTTGTTTGCGATGTTAGTATTTTCTTTCCTTATTCCATTTTCATCGCCATAACTGTATATCTTGTTGGATGTTCATGGCGGTGCGGAGCGGTGATTAATTCATTGCATTGTAATTATGATGGGAACATTCGGTTGTCTGAGCTAAGTTTCATATACTTTACGGGAACTGGCTGTACTTCCATCTCCATGCCGGACCATATCGGGAATGATGTACCCCACTACAGAAGTCCAATGACCGTTGTTTTTGCTTTAATATAGATACTTAGGTAGGTAGGTAGGTGTATGGAACGGGCTTAGGATTGACTACATTTAGCGGCAGGTACCATGCACCTAAATTAAGTCGTTATTTATTAGGCCAACTTGGTTATTCAGGAGAATATGGAAAACTGCATAACGAGAAGCTTTGTTATTTATGCTCTTCTCCTGGTGTTGTTGAGATAATTGCGTCAAGAGGGATGAAAGGGCGCGGTACGTTGTAACCTGCGCGCGGGGCATGAGAAAATCCACTCCCTATAACATGAAGGTGAGGAAAATAGGTGTGATGACGTAAACTGGAATTAACTGTCTCATGATGGCATGATGTGGTGGAGGTTTGTGAGAACGGTGGTTGGTCTTGGATTCCGCTCACGCAGGTAAGTTCTGGTTCAGTCGAATTGTTGCCAGCTTCTGAATGAATACGCTGCACCATGGGTTTGGGCCGTTATAAATTGCAGGCTACAGATCCGTTCCAGTTAATTTATGAATGTTTAATGTTGCATGATTCTTGTGAAATTATACGCAAGTTTGTCCATAAAATTTTAATAACAGGTGATATGACGGGGAAAGTTGACTGTCCACAGCGGGATTAGTGTTTGAACAAAGCTACACGAAGCAGTTTGTTTTAATATCGTGTTTCTCTTGGTTTTGTTATTAAATAATAACTCTTGAACAGTCATTTACTAATTGGTGTTGGTCCATTCGGGGCCTAATTTATAGCCGACATATACAGTGTGGCTTTTATGGTAATTTTCAATTAAAAGCTATCATAGTTACTTTCATTTAACTGACCATTTAATTCATGTTTGTTTGAATTTTTGTCGGTGAACTGTACCCTTATACAACTAAACGCGAATTGCCATTGGTCACTCGAAACGCGAATCTCATCCAAAGAGCTAAAGACATGCGGTTTATTACTCCACGAAAGCAACATGTCTGTTACAAATATCAGCGTATAATGTGTGAAGGAACATTGTGCTGAGAATTGAATGGAGCCTGCGAAAGTCTTCGATTCGAACTCGAGACGTCATAAACATGACAAAGGTGTACCTACTAGGAATTATACCGAGCCATTTTATCCTACTTACTACTACTACCACCACCACCTACTACTACTATTCTTACTACTATTACCACTACCACTACTACTTCTACTACTACTACTACTACTACTACTACTACTGTTACTTCTGCCACCACCACCACAAGCACCACCACCACAAGTGACAACTCAATTGCAGTTAATAATAATGCTGCTTCTGTTGCTGATCCTGCTGCTGCTCCTGCTACTATTACTACTACTACTACTTTTGTTTATTATTATCATGATTACGATCATTATCATCATCATTATCCACTTTCCGTAATTCACATCAATTTGCTGGTTCTCATAAGAGTGCTGGTCTCACTGACCAAGCACTTCTTATTCGCTCTTCTGCCAAAAACTTTCTTCCTATACGGCATGTATTAAGGATCACTGCGTTCTACATTAGAATATATGGAGCAGGGCGAAGATTAGAGAGTTTTGAACTTTCGTGTAATTTGCTGGAGAAAGTACACCTTGTGAATGTTAGTAATGGTATTATGTAGACCGTTTTCATTTGACGCATTCTTATGAGCTCCTCTTAAAATATGTATACTTCTGGAGGTCCTGGCTGATATTATTATTATTATTATTATTATTATTATTATTATTATAAGAAAGAGGCCCTTCATATGTCGGGTTTAACGTAATATTTCTTTCATCAGACGTTTATGCATTCATAAGCGATCAAGTCGTTTCAGTGCTCATAATTAAACTATTTTTTTAAATATAGTTGAAAACCATTATTTGTGACGGGTAAAAGTGAAACACAGTTCACGAGACAGCAAATCACACAACTGTGGTCGTTCAGTGCCTCAAAGCCTAACAGTTTTCGTGATTTCCTTCCGCGGTAAGCGCAGTATAAAATTGATGCGCGTGCTATTGTAAAAAATAGTCCGGGGATACCGGAATGAAATGTTCTGTTAGTTAGCACTTTGTGGAGTAACGTGATTAACTGATTTTAAACATTTTATAAGACGAAATCGAGATGGGCGATATGTATTGATACATACCGATAGTAGTAATCAGTGGTCTATAATATCACCTCATGAAAGACAATATCATTTCGGTGTTTACATTGATTTATTCATTAGCTCTTCCTTTACGACATTTTTGTAAACGTTTGTTCATCTCACGTTCCATACAGTTAGGATATTCAGCAGTGAACAACAGTTGGACTGAATAGTCTTGAAATTGCGATCCGCTAAACGTCAGTCTATGTATCGGAGTGCTGCCATCTGGTGAAACTGTAATCAGTCAGTCACCTCAATGTACGTCAAGGAACTCACAGTCAACAAACCAAGCACATTTTATAGTCTACGTCACGCAAGTTTGTAGCTCTTAGTACTAAATCGCATCAATATGTTGAAGTAATTACGTACGTACCTTTCACTTAGACCAGCAGATCGTCGGTGGATGTGTTGTGTTAAGAAAACGGAGAAGGTGTGTCTGACATGAGTGGCGACGATGTATAAGGCTCGTGCGCGAAAAGAAGTCACGAATGAATGAATGAATGAATATTACCAAGAAATTAGAAATGTGAAGGGATTTTTCATAAGCTCTGTAATGTAGCACCTGGAATTATTACACATAGCACTGAATAAGACAACGTACACAAATTTTGACGTTTTGCTGACCGTGCATCTCAGTATATTTATCTCAGTAATTAATCAGCTTTATGCACAAAATTTTATTATACAAAAGTTTAGTTCATGCCTCTACATGTTTCGAGCACATATGCTCATCATCAGGAGGTCAAAATTGCATTACACAGCCTCTGGTATCATCACACCTTTAGGTGGCCGTCCCGTGCACAGGTTGAGAGAGTCCTCTCTCAACCTGTGCACGGGACGACCACCAATAGGTGTGATGATACCAGAGGCTGTATAATACAAATTTGACCTGATGATGAGTACATGTGCTCGAAACATGTAGAGGCATTTACTAAACTTATTGTAAAACAAAATTGTTGTGCATCAAGTTGGTTAATTACTGCGATAAACTTACACAAAGTCTGTGCTGCCGGTTACTGGCAACTTAACAAGCGTATTTTTGTATCCGTAGCGTAAGAATCACAGTACAGTGAAGTTTTACGAAAGACTCGTAATGTGGAATTCTGACCTACGCCATTTATGCCTAGAGTTCTACTCCCTAGCACAACAAAGCACCCTGCTCACTCCTCCACCTGCACTTGCTACTAAATTACTAAGTACACAATAATCGGCTTTATTAAGTTTCACGAATCCAATAACGTCAGTGTACAGGATTGAGGGGGATGGGGGAGAGGTGGTGGGTAGAGTCTATTGTTCATTCATCTGCGGACATTAGATAAGAGTCTTAGAGGGGTGACAGTGTGCTCGGTCCCTCAACTTGCCTTGCAATTGGAGTTCCAGGAAGTGTGTGTCGTGCGAGAAGTACTGTACATTCTGAATGCTGTCTTCTTCAGCATATTGCTGTTGCCCTGACGAAATTAAGACGTCGTGTAATGTTTCGATCAAAGGTTCTTCCTGCAAAGTTAAATCTTGATACGTATTCAACCCATTTTCAGAATTTTTCTTTCGCCTTCCATATTACACCAGATGAAACAGACCGACCCTCAAACGTGATTTTGTTGTTTGTAATTGAATTAGGGTTTTATGTATGACAGAAATGTAAGTTACACGCCAACGTGAAGTATTAGCTTAGATATGTTTCGCCGGGGTCTCGATGAATCTTATCCCTCCATCCTTTTTTTGTGCAATTTTGAATTGTTTGCCGAATAGGGTTGTCATTCTGCTTCACAGCACAACGTTCTATCGTATGTTGTTCCAGATGTTGCATCTGTCATTCAACTTTGAATTTCACTCAGGCCTTCACGACAATCGGCACTAATGCGCCAGAAATCCGCCCATCCACACGTGCATTCTTGGGTCATATGCTTCATTTTGCGATATACGTCTGCTGTAATTACATGAACTCTCAAATTTGGCGAGAGTAGGCAGAAGAAAATGCAGTTGTTTGAACTTGAATTTTGCACCTACCCGATTATCAGTATTCAACGACAGACATGAACTCACACTTTTCAGCCTGATGTCGAAGTATAAAAAAAAAAAAGTAGTTTTGCAAAGAAATAAATCGATTATTATTTTTAATGTTACTGGCTTGTATTATAATTATTTAATTCCTGGGAACGCCTTTTTTTTTTGTGGTGTTACTTTTCAAGCAGACAACACTGACAAGAGGCTGCAGTAAATAGTGTCCGGTGTAAGCGGACATTTTAACGAAATTAGCTGTGCCGTATGTTGTTCTTCGTCGAATGCATTGATTCGTGGCCTTTACATAGCGCTGTCAGCAGTGAAGCCTTTATTTGCAACACCCAGATAAATTTAGCACTATGAAGACGACGACAGGAGATGAGATACGTGATATTGCACAGCGTTTGTCTTACAACTCCTAAGTGCGGATTGTGGTTTTCTGGCTTGCGACATCGTGTAACTTTGTATGTGACAAGACCACGGTCTGAAAAATCGCCGCTGTAAAACCTGAAAACTTAGGTCCTTTCTGGATTCTTCGTTATAAATACAGAACGACTCTTAGTTTTGATGTTATATTTTATTATCGTCGCAGAGGATCATCACATGCATGGCGCTATTTACGGCTGTGTGTTTCATCTCTTGAAATACTCGGCGCATTTCGCACACACAAGAAAGAAACTGGTACTGGAAATTCAGTAGGCCATTTAATTTTATTAGTCATATCTCTCGATACGGTGCATGTTGAATGACATGCCTTATACAATGAAATGTAATTTGTGACAAAGCAGTGTGATATCTGTATTGTGACTTTGCAGTAATAGATTGGTATGTGCAACAAAAGGGTATCGAGGCCAGTGACGCGTGAACAACTACAAAGAGCGCATTTGCTACATATATTGCAATACACAGCCCTTGCTTTTAGGATATTCTGATGTCACGCCCTCTGCTAACAGAATAATTCGGACGAACCGCGGGCGCTGTAGGTTCATATTTGAGCTGCCACTTTCTTTTGTTTATTATCCGCTTTATACTGGCAAAAGAAGCTCCTTATTTCATGTTTGCCGCTTTTTGTGCAGTGGAATTGTGGCCTGGAGCTGCTGAGTCTTCCCTGTGTTAAGTCGTTCTCGTGGTTGTTCAGTTAACAAATGCAAATGGGATTATCGTTGTGGTTCACATGGAAGTTTGTGGAACGGTTTTCTTCTTGGGGAGAAACACGGAGACTTGAAAGCTTGTTGTGGTGGCACTGTTGGATATAAAACGCTCGATACAAGGATTTCCTGTGACAACCCGAAATTATAAGATCATTAAAAGTTGCTGCATCTGTAAGCATGAATGACATTACAATCGTATTGTGTACGTTGTTCCTTTTCTGTTATTGCCTATTTCTTGTCGGCAGGGAAACAGAGTTCCTTGATGAATTATCTGTATTTCAGTCTACGGAACAAAATTGTTCTTGAGCAGCTAGTTGTCACGATATTCCCCATATTTTAAAGAACCTGAAAATTTTTACTGTAGTAATAGTAATAGAACTTGCCGCCAGTCCCAGTGGCAGCGCGGTGTAAGGCGTAGGTCTACGGCCGCTCGCCTACTGAGATTGTGGGTTCGAATACCGCAGGGGGCATGGTAGTTTGTTTGTTGTGAGTGTTGTTGTCAGATAGAGGTCTCTGCGACGAGCTGATCACTCGTCCAGAGGATTCCTACCGACTGTGGTGCGTCGTTGTGTGTTGTGTGATCTAGAAACCTCGTGAATGAGGAGGCCCTGGCCCAATGGGTGCTCTCGCGCCCAAAAAAAAAATAGAACTTGCCATTTTCTTAATCCTGGGCCACATGAATCCAGCCGTAATCCTAATATTTCTTCAAGATCCACTTTAATGTTATCCTTGCATGTCTGCGTAGCTCTGCGAAGTGTTGTCTTCCCTTCTTATAGCGAACTGAAAGGCCGCATACATTTTTGCCATGCGCGCTGCACGCAACCGTGCCATAGCTCAGGCGCTTAATCTCCTGGTTAGGCGCACATTCGATCCCAGGCCAAACCCTGCGGGTTTTGTGGTAAGCTTCGTACCACTGGGACAGATTGTTCTCCGAGTACTTCGGTTTTACCCCCTGTCATTATCATCCCACTAGTGCTGCATACTCCTGCATTCATGTATCGCCGAGGGTATACAGTCTTCGCAATTGACAGCTCGATGTATAACACATACCCTTGATGCGTTTGGGGTGTAAAATTTACCAAGAGGCGTACGGGGTTTTGGTGGAAAGTATTATCAGTTTATTTTAGGTTGCGGCAGTCTGATTTATGACTCCTACGAGACCACACGCTAAATTTCCACCCCGCGTAAACCTCAAATTTCATATAATTATCATTTATCTTATTGTAATAACTTTATATTATAACGTGCCTCACAGTCGTCATAGCAACACAGTAAATTAGCTTCTCTTTTCATCTAGGGAATACCAGATGCCCTTGTTGTATTATGCTCTTGTGTGCGTACTGTACTTCGTACTGTGTTGAAATGTTGCATTGTGGTTGGAGAAGGAGAACGTGATAGCTTTATGCTGTTTACCTGGTAACTTGTGGTTTTGAAGGTAGTTTCTAGAGAGCAAATAACGTTTGTATGTATTTTATGTAGTAGTGTTGAACATTTCGCAGTTTCGTACTAAAAGTGACAACTCTCTGTGTTTGCATTTGGGCTTAAAGAAATTCAAGTTTAACTTAAAGCTGTTAGCGAAATCACATCTCAAAAAATAACCTCACTGGCTCCTTAGGTAATCCCATGTTACTAGAAACACAATTACCTAAACAGCTGATAAGTAAGCAATAATGAGTCCCTTCTGCCCATTTTACATTATGTAACCTTTTTTTGTTTGTTTCAGTCTCTCTGTTTCATGTCTTTTTCATGAAGTTTTCTGCACACAAAAAAAAATTGTTTTGTTTTCATCGTGCACAACTTATCAAAATTTTTAGCCCGTTTTAACCACCCTGATTGGCTGTGTTGACCTTACGTTTGTATTTTGTGTAAAGCAACACGTTTGTGATATTTAATGTTAAGAATTTTCCGCTTGTTTCGTCTTACGTCAGTACAGACATATTATGGAACTAGTTGAACGTAAACGTTGCGTAACGTGTGCTGTTCTGAACGCAAGAGACCATGCTGCGCACGTTACAATCTGTGGAAGAAGACACCATCATCAATTATCTAGGATTACATGCATGAATGGCTTGTATTTGGTGCTGGAGGCAGTTCGGGTTGGTAGTTGTTTGTTTGTATTTGACGATGCTTTGGTTATGTAGTTCCGAGTCGGAAATCGTATGTTTGGGAAGGATGTGGACTGAGGCGGCTGTGACGTAGTTGAAGGTATTATTTAACAATTTAAACCAGAGGACTGAATAGTTCTACGTAAATGCTTCTATGCGAATAGCCTGTATCTTCCAGTTACGAAGGTAAGCCTAAGTGTCGTGTAGTTTCAAGTGACGCCCTGTGATCTGTTAGTTGCCATTTGTGGTGTACTTTGATTTAATTTTCATCATACTTTCGAAATGTTTGCGGTGAGACCTATCGTTACACCCCGATCAAGTACTGAAAATATGTGAGGCCGCTTTTGCTAATTCAAATGGTAACTTCTTGTGAGCGGTTATCATTTATTGTCCATAATTTTAAAGTTATGAACGATGATTTTTTAACCACCACCGTACGAACCAGGTTGGTCTAGTGGTAAGATTGTGGACTCATATTCTTAATTTTCCCAGTTTCATTTAATTTCATTCCAATTGAGAACTTTAAGCGGCTTTCCCTTTCTCTCTAGGCGATTCTCAGTTAGTAACATCCAAATAACCATCGACCACCTCCTTCCGAATCTCATCCCACTCACCATTCACTATCAGCTGTGAATTTCAACTTTTACCAATGAATATTATAACTGAAGTAACAGTCTCGGGTATTGGTCTCAGTGTATTTAGTGTTCTACAAGATCTCTCAAGTAAAATGTTTTGCTGCCCATAAAAATGTAAACACTGTTTGTTCCGCGGCTTGATTGATTCTTGGGTTTTTTGTAACCATGCTTGCCCATCTACCTCGTACGTAGGTTGTATAACGTCGATTGGTGATAGTTATCTTAGCATGATAACATAGCAGGTATCGTAATCCGAAAGAGATTCGATCATGATATATCCGAGATGTACGCTAGTGTACCGTCCTAACGACTTGGTGTGTGATTCGATAGGACACGAGTGTACAGGATCATTAGGGATATGGTGCGTTGGAAAGGGAGCAGAACTGTTGAGCACTGGAGGCATTCATATTACACGAAACGGAAGGATACATAGAAATACAGTTGAATTTAAATAATGAGTTCAAACCACACGCCTAAAATCAATTATCCATTCGTTTATAGGTATAGAAACACCGCCATTCCCTTACTGTTTGTTCATTACAATGGAGATTGTTCATTTGTGTTCACGCACACACACACACACACACACACCGTTTGTTTTCCCGCACCTGACTGCGTATAAACAACAGTCTGTCCTTGTCTGACCTCTGTGGGACTGTGAACAAACTACCCGCTTTCAGCTCATGGACCGCGCGGGAGATGTGAATGTTCCAGCATCCACCACTGGCCGGAGTGGTTTTGCATTCTTTGGACCAGCATGTTTCCCTCATCTGGCTGTGCATGCCCCATACTCGTAGAGCATCATGGTTTTACGTAAGATGTTGGCGATGCTTTTGGATTATGTTCAAGAAATGGCCGGTTGGAAGATTCGTCGTTTGTAATTATCCTTTCATGTTATCGACGAACAGTAGTCTGTGCAGCGTCGTTAACAAGCCACGGCCCATCCAGTTTTATATATCTTCCTCAGTACATCCTAAGTCTTTATTTGTTTCTCTGCAGAGTTTTCTTTTTCGGTTTATTCGCTTATTTGGCCGTACCGAGTGAACTGTTGTCTATTACCTGTAGTTTGGTCAATTGACGAGTGTGAAGAACACTCTGCTGACATAAGAATACGCCACCATCCAGTCACCAAGCAACATATGAGATTCACAATTTAATTTTAAAAACTCGTAAGTATAACTGAATCTAACATTACCATATTACAATTAACATTACCGGTCTGACTTTTGAGTTTTCTGTACATTACCTGCAGTGGTTAAACATCCATTACTTTTTTTAAATTAGGTACTGATTTTCGAGAGCAATAAAATGCCTTGGTCGAGGTTTCAGATCTTCGTTTGGAATGACGGTTATACCATGCAAAGTTGTGATGATTAGAAAGATTTTATACTGCGCACTGTGACTCTTGCAGGATATCCTCCTGTCATGGAACGGACCTAGGCCTAAGGCTGGCACAGGAAGCAGTCTGTTGTTTGGACTTTTTTTTATTATTTTTGTCGAGGGAGTAGAGAAATGTACGATTGACACCACTCATGTTACCACATGTTCTGACCGAGGTTCGAACCCAGTGTTCCATTATTTTAGCTACGACCCTGCGCGTTAGGTGGGATCGCTCTGTTGTGTGCAGAACCTTACATACACTCATTGGTAATATGCGTAATTCCATGCCTGGACTGCCGTCTGCTTGCTATTATGCGTGCCATCTGTTGTCACTCACTCCATATGAAAATATATGTCACCAGCAAATATCGTATCGTGTCGTTTTAATTCATTTCTGCTGCTCCCTTTCACAAGCAGGCTTACCCGGAGAACTACATTAATTAATGGCGTATATTGTAGGATGGCCACGTGCCTTGACATTTGTGTGCTACTCTCCGGCCTCTTTCTTCGGTATCTGTTATTCTTAGAGCAAACCGAGCGTTACTTTCATCGATCGGAGTCCTTTACTGGTCGTGGTATGTAGCGTCATATGATGGATGATCATCTGTTTTTTCAGCATCAGTTCGTGCCACAGAGAACACTGTCTCCGTTATGAAACTAACTTCGGTATCAGTTCATACCTCACAGAGGACACACTGTCAGTCGCCATTGCAATCATGGAAGCCTGGTTGTGACTGGGTCACAGTCTGTCTCGTAACGTAGATTCCAATGCAAAATCTAACCTAAATTCCTTCAAGTAGCGCTGGAGGGGTAAAACATACGGAGTGTTAAAAGGGAGACTCCCTCTCCATTGTGCGTTATTATTAACTTTGTTCAAACAACACATAAAATTAGGAATATGATATTAAATTTACTTTGGAATTGATCAGTGTTTTCGGTGTGTTTTTGTTGTATAAGTTCAGAATCGTCTGTGTGCATTCCTTTGTTTCATTTTTTTTTTAAAAGATTTTGTTATAAGCCCGTGTCTTTTCACTCAGCAGCTTTCCTTCTTGTCATAGCTTTAGGCCTGCTTACTTATACCTTACACTAATCCAGCAAACGTTTTGTTTCCCAGTGACAGTTAAGCTACAGAACAGTCACCGATGTGACAAGAACATCCCCCAGGGGCACGTGTATTAACACGAACTGTTCTGACTTCAGTGCAAGCATTTTACGTGTAAGAGAACACCCACTGTCTAAATCTTCATGTGAGTGTCTAGTTCAGTGATGGACAAAACATTTCACTGTGAGTTTATGGAGGCGGAAACATTTAAAAGCGATATTGCCAGTATGAATATAAAATAAAATGAGGGCGGGTGAGATGGGTGGAGAAAACAAGACATGCGAAATGCATACAAAATATTAGAGAACCTGAATGGAAGAGATCGCTTGGGAGGCGTAAGCGTAAGTTGAAAGAAAATACTGAAATGGATTTTAAGGAAACAGACTATTGAGGTATGAACTGGATACATATGGCTCATCGTAATTAAGGGTTGTGAACTTGACGAAACGTCGAGCTCCATAAAAGTGATTAATTTTTTTTTACTACCTGATCGCTTGTTAGTGTCCGTAGAAGGACTGCGTGCGCCATGAAGTTGTCCGTCACAGTATTTTCCTACACATTCTGTTAAGTTTTGAGTTTAAACCATAGCGTCGCACTCCCCCTGCTCGTTCAGAACATATTCTCTTGTATGCTCGTGCAGGAGACAGCTATTATAACTGCCATTTCTTTTCACGTGCCTTCCTGCTTCATGGTCGTTCACTGAGCGGACGGTATATGGCTGAATGAGTTTACAAAGCGTCGTTAAATAAGATATAATAATGTAATATTCGATAAACTTACCTGTGTTGATATGGCAAATCTTTTTTTTTAAGTCCTTAACACTGAAACATCTTAATATGTGTGACGCACGGAGGACAGCTTGAGGTGTCCGCATGGTGGTCACCTTTTAGGCTTCTCGTTTTATGAGCTTCTTCTAAAGCTTTGGAGACACCTCGACGTCTGGTACCAGCCCGCCCAAGTCAGCTTACATTGCGGCATTGATTGCTGTGAACGGCGTTTCGTTCGTGATAGATCACCATGTAACATGTAGACAGTTAAATAAATCCCTCCAATCACCGTAGCAAAACAAAGTTGCTGCGAAACGAGGGCATTCCTGAAACTTCTGAATCTAGAACTGTAACTGAATGTGTGTAGTTCTGGGTATTTAATTCTGATGCTGTTATCACGATGCCTAGTTTCCGAATGTCTGAGGTTTGGGATCGTTGGGTGTGGTTCTAGAACCCATGCTTGCTTCGAATTGTCTGTACTTTACATTTGCCACGTACTGGGGTTGAGCACTTTTACATGCTGCGTGGCCTATTTGGTTTGTTCTCGCCAAGAAGCTTATTAGGACGTCATGTGACTTACGTGAAGTTACTGGGAAAGCAGTTAGCCAGAAGAAAGGCATTGGACATTTTGTCTCTGATTATAGTTAAAATTCCAATAAAATCTTTTGGAAGTAGGCCTGTTGTTTTCTAGACGATAGACTGTATATTTTCATTCTTTTTTCTTTGATTTAGTTTCACACAGAGTTACATACTTCAGTGTGATATTTCTAATTGAAAAAGGTAAAGACAAAAGCAAAGTTCAGACAGCTGCACTCATTCTTAACCTCGGATCTACATGAAGGTGAGTGGTCAGCTTCATGTTTCCGGGAAAGGGGCCCCTTGGGACCCACTGGGTGGTTTCCAGAGCCGGTCCGGATGCTTTAGAGAAGATGAAAATATCTTGTCCCTGCAGGGAATCAAGGGACGATTCATCGATCCTCCATCCCATAGTCTCGTAGTTACTGACTACGCTGTCCCGGCTGACTTAAATATTTTTTAAATTTCCATTATTTTATGGTGTTTAGCCAACTGGTTTTGCAGCTTTCAGTAGCGTAGTAGATGCTGGGTTACTTCTTGTCTTGTTTCCGTGTTATACTGTGTTTGTGGTCACGCTATAATGTGTATCCTGCCACTGATCTCGGTCGGTAGTTTCATTTCTGCACCCTTCATCGTCCTTTGCTGAGTCATCAGCTGTACTGTTACCAGTGTCGGAAAGACAATTGTTTTAAAATATTTGATAATCTTGTCTTTCTTGTTCTTATTAATATGTTCTTTTGCACTAAAATATGTTGCAGATTACGTAATTAATGGACAAGACAGACAATGCATTCTAACGTAGCATTGAGGGGCGTCCGTGCAGCCATTGTTGCCACGGAAAAACGATAAATATTACGTATTCTGAGTGTGTGTGTGTGGGTGTGAGGCGTTAGTTGTTCATCATGCAAAACTCATGCGTCGTATTATATATATTTGTATCTGTGCCCTCTTGGGCTGTACCATACTTTTCCACATTTTCTCTTACATGGAGCGATTTTTTGAGAAAAGTTATTGATCATTAAGTGTGTGTTTTTTTTTTTAATTTTCGCTACAAGCTTGTCTGAAACATTTCTCATTTAAGAAGAACTGAGCGAGGTATGATCAAAAATGTATATCGGTCTTCATGTAAAGTAACCGATATTCTTGTCATATTTTAGTGAAACTTGCGTTTTGTCAACAGAACTTCGAAAAAATTCTCAAATGTCAAGTTATATGAGAATCCGTCCAGCGGGAGCCGAATTGTTCCGTGCGGATAGACGGACAGACATACATGACAATGCTAATAGACGCTTTTCGCAATTTTGCGAAGACTCTAAAAACTAATAATTTTTTTGTAAGAAGTGCATTAATTTAGAAATGTGTCGTTACATACAACAACAATACTAGGGGACGCGATGACCAAGGTGATAGTCACTGGGACCCAACTAGATAAAACGTGAAACGGTAGGGCCAGAATCTCAGTAATTACAAAGGGATGCAATGGGCTCCGGAGCACAAGAAATGCACAAGGAGAACGTTAACATGACTTTTTCTTCATATGCATGTGTTACGCCCGTACTTTCTGTTACGCGCGTAACAGCGAAGGCCAAGAATTTGCTGCGGAGACTTTGTTTGTGGACCACTTAAGGTTATTACGTTTCCAAGAACGGGGTGCAATCGAAATAAAATGCTACTTGATTCTTCCTGGTTACTTACCTGTTGATAAGCAGTTCGATGTTAGGACTACTGTCCTTGGGTCCCTGGACAGACTCCGGCGCAATGAAGTGCGGACGTGATGGTTCAACTTGGTCACGGCATTTTACTTGAAAGTGAGCTGAGTGGATTTGCTCATCGTATTGCCTGCATCCACATTGCACTCATTGAAATTCCTAAGTCTGTCCGTCCGTCCGTCCGTCCGTCTTGATACATGGAACAACATCGAGGTCTGTGGAAGTTATCGGAAGTTTGTTGACCTTCTGTGACAGCACCTGTATAGTAAACATAATATTTTAAAAACTTTTGGGTGTTTTCAATTTATTATGTGTCATAGGTGATATTTTGTTACTTACGTTTTGGTTGTTGCTAATTGTTGTGTGTGTGTATATAACTTCCATAGACATATGTTACATCATCACAAAAAACCACTGCATCAATGAAGAATCCATAAACATAATTAAATAGAATAATGTTTAGTACCCACATCACGTTCCATGATTATAATACCCTGTAATTTTTATATTCTATATAATTAACTTCCACTAAGTTAATTTTAATACTGCTATACAGTGGAATCAGTGTTAAAATTTTTATGTTATACAAGATATCGTAGATAGCAATAACAGTAGCATTGCTAATTGTATATTTTACCTTACTAAGAAAAGTAATCAACCTGAAGATGGCTCATAACTAGAGCCGAAACATGTCATTGAACGAAACAATGTAAGAAATACACCTTAATAAAATCACTGAGTTGTGTTTGACTATATATAGGTTATATTTATAATGTATGTTTGTTCAGTATAAGGGAAGAGTTTATCGTAGTCTCTGTATTTATAGTTCACCTGATTTCAACCGAATGAACAGAAGCATGAAGACTCATTGACCAAAATGTTGGACAGCATAAAGGACTGGATTTGTTATACTGACAGACCTGACTTACAGATGCCGTGGAAACTAACCGAAATAAGAACTCGAGTGGGGCCCCTGAAGGGACTATCGGACAGTGAGGTCAAATCTATTCAACAAATGGCCCACTTCTTGACAGTTTGCCGTTGGTAGCAGATTATGCACAATCTAGATCCATCCATAGGACGGCACCTGCGACAACGTAATTTAACTTGAAATGGTGGCAATAGTAGTAGTAGTAGTAGTAATAATATACCTTCCTCGCACTCTCCGCGCATGGTGTTACGATTGGTTGCGATGGGATTCTTTTTAGGTGTACTCGGAGAACAAAGCTATGTGCCTTCTCGGCTGTGTCTCGGCTTCCGTTAGAGGGAATTTCTTGAAAATTCATACCTCACACTTCACGCATGCGCTACACACGGTGCAAGTTTGGTCGCGGTCGTCCGATAATTAAGGGCACATTATCTGGAGAGCAGTGTGCCTTTTCGATTGTATCTTGACTTCCATTGGATTGATTTCTCTGCAAATTCATACCTCCCAATCTGCATGCATGCGCTACAGATATTGCAAGTGTGGTTGCGACCGGCCAATAATTAATGGCACTTTACTTGAAGAGCAGTGTGCCTTTTCGGGTGTATGGCGGCGTCCATTGGAGGGATTTTCCCGAAAATTCGTACCTCTCACTCTCCACGCATTCACTACAGACGATGCAAATTTAGTTGCGATCGGTCAATAATTAAGGGCGCTTACTTGGAGAGCAGCATTCCTAATCGGCTGTATCTCCGCCTCCACTGAAGGGATTTTCCTGGAATTTCAAACCTCGCACCTTCCATGCACGCGCTACAAACGAGGTACGTTTGGTTGCGATCGGGTCAATAATTAAGGGGAATTTACTTAGAGAACGAAGTACCTTTAGGGCTGTATCTCGGCCTCCACCTTGTACTCTCCATGTTTGCGTTACAAACGTTTGAAGTTTGGTTGCGATCGGCATATAAATAAGACTTTGCTTGTAAGACATCGTAACTTTCTGCCGTATCGCGGCTTCCATTGGTTGGATTTTCCTGAAAATTGAAACTTAGCACTCTCCACAAACGCGTTACAAGCAGTGCAAGATTGGTCGTGATCGGTCAATAATTAAGGGCCCTTCACTTGGAGAGCAACGTGCCTACTCGGCAGTATGTCGGCTTTCACTGGAGGGATTTTCCGGAGAATTCATACCACGTATTTGCCACAAACGAACCAAGTCTGGGTGCGATCGGGAAATGCTTAAGGGAATATTACTGTGAGTGCAAAATGTACCTCTCGAATGCACATCAGCTTTCGTTGGAAGTATTTTACTAAAAATTATACCACGCATGCGCTACAAAGAATGCAATTTTGATTGCGATCGGTCAAAATTTAAGGCACTTTTAGAGAAATGTGCTCTTTAAGGCCTTATCTGGGTTTCCTTTTGAGGGATTTTCCTGAAAATTCGTAGCTGTCTTCACGCCTGCGATACAAATGGAGGAAGTTTGGTTTCGATCGGTCAATAATTAAGGGAAATTTACTTGAGAACAAAAAGTCTTTTCGGTTGTATATCGGCTTCCATTGGAGGGATTTTCCTGAAACTTCATACCTCTCACTTTTCACACATACGCTACATACGACGCAAGTTTGGCTGTGATCGGTCAATAATGAATAGCACTTTACTTGGAAAGCATTGTGCCTTCTTGGCAGTATCTCGCCTTCGATGGAAGGAATGCTCCTGCAATTAATATCCTAGTAAATGTTATGCTTCACGTCGGAACACATAACCGCCCGTCTTGGCGCAGATGGAATTGTGATTTTCTCTACTAACCATATTCTTTCTAAAAGAAAATTCCCAATCCCTATATGATCTGATGGTGCTGGAGTCATATTTTCATATTGGTTGCATTCGTAAATATCTCAAGGCTGTTGTATTGTTTGCCTTTTCAAGAATTTATTTGTTATCTGCAGATACCGTACACATTAAGTTTGTCTTATAAAACCAACATTTTGCTGCGGCTCCAAATTTGTAATTCTTATGTAGTTAGCTGTATTTGAGGCAGTTTGGAGGAACGTAGTTTATCTTCACTCAGAAATTAACGTTCCTACTTGCCCTCGTTTGTTAACTATTATGAGACTGAATGGCAACCGGAAATATCCGCACGGCCGCCACGCTTTTACATTCCACAGAAATTAACCTCCATGCTTTTGTGACCTTATGTTATGTGGTACTAATATCACTTCGACCGCAGAAGTTTCTGCGTCCGCCATTTTCTTATTACTAGTTATAGGGAATTAAAATGTACGTGTTTGGAGTGGCGTTCTTACGAGAAAATCCGTCAGGTGGCTCACAAATGAATCGGTAGAAGCAGACTCTTCGCACTGGCAGCTCGACCAAACATGTTAAGGCAGTGGTTCCCAGAGTGTGCTCCGTGGATCCGATCGGATCCGCGACCATTTCTCATGGGATCCATGGATACATTTCTGTAATGGTTGCTGTGAAGCTTGTTTTTACATTAAAGGAATAATGTTTTGTTAAAAGTAATAAGGGACTTCTTTAATTGGCGATATGTTTATTTCGTATGGCCGTTAAAATACCTGATTCTGAAACCTCCTGTACGCTGGAATCGAGCTACAGTCATTTTAATCAAGGTAAAATTATGCTATGCATTGTTACCTGCGCTAGTGGTATGTATTAGTATCTGTCTAAAATCAGTTTTGAGATATAAATATTTAATTTTGGATATCTGTATTCCGGGCACTCTATACAGGGTGTCCCAGGAGGAATGTGCTAGACTTCGGGAGGGTGTTCCTTATGTTAAAGTATTCCGATATAACCCAAAACACATATGTCCAAAGTTGAACGGTTACGGAGATAATGACCAGAGAAGTTTGAAACTTTGACAGCTGTTACACACTTATTGATTACCAAATACATATTAAAACTGGCAGGAATATGTGGTTTCTGTAA